>OLWV01000372.1_pt1 | contig 18639 bp, 10 predicted proteins | sample 1644161 | NCBI WGS metagenome assembly OLWV01 (sample SAMEA103958163, study PRJEB25191) | human gut metagenome
TGGAACGATATGCGCAGGCGGAGAGTGAGGAAGAACGGCAGCGCATCGCGCAGGAAGTTGCCGAAGCACTCAACGCAGAGTGATAGAAAGGAGTGAATCGCTGTGCGAACGCGATTCACCCCTTGCATCGTTGGTGAGAAGTGTTTTGTTCATCATGCAGGGCAACCTGTTTACTAGAAGAATTTCTATATAACCCTTGCGTCAGTTTTTCATATCAGCCTTCCATGCATCCACATCCCTAGCTACCCACACTTAACTGACACGGGATTCTTAGCTACTCTGTATAGTAGACCGCCAGATTGGAACTAAACTCATAAAAATCCCCCATAAAAGTGTGCGGGATATGTATATGTAATGGCTTATCATTCGTGCGTCCAGCAATAAGGGAAGCTGCCCGCGCTATTATAGCACGGGCAGCATATGTTTTAGAAGAAACAGCAGGAAAACGATATCATGAGCCAGAAATAATTCTAACGTATTGTGCCGCTACATAACCGTATTGGTTTTCCCCCGCCCAGTAGGTCATAACATAATACCAAGATATTCCGTCATCGGAATAGAGTTGCTGGATAATCCGCACTGTATGATTATTAGGCAGAAGATACATCGAGTTTGAGTTGTCTTCGAGTTTTTCGGGTGTCGATCTTAATTTCACGCCTGACTCTGCAACAACTTTTCCTGTTGCATAGTAGCGCTGCGGCTCGACAGTATCATTGCCAATGCCCATAGCACAGACGGGGAGCAGCATACTGGACACAATACACACGAGAAGGACAAGGCAAACAATGTTTCTTTTCTTCATATAAATACCGCCTTTCTTTTTGCTTTTAATGTTTAATCGAACTGTTCTGCGAGCATAAGCTGTACTCTTGACTGGATTTTCCCTGCTGTTTCTTCTTCTGCCGCTTCTCCAGCTAAATAGGGTGCAAGCTCTTCTCGAATGATCTGTTCGACGGTAGTCGTCGGGTAGTCTGCTGCTTGCAGACCATCGACCATCTGATAGAACATATCAATCTCATGCTGTGTGATCGTTTCCTTCTCCAGCAGCCCGGTAAGCTGCACTTGGAGGACAGAATCGTTGACAGGCAGACGCAGCTTCATATTTTCCTGACAGGGCTGCGTCAGCAGGTAGCTCAAAAAAGCCCACGCGCCGGATTTTTGTTTGCTGTTCGCATTGATAGCAAATAATTCCGAAAAATGCAGGACGCTGCCGTTTGCATGGTCGCTGGGATATCCGCAGAATACATACTGCTCCATCGGCGGCAGCAGATAGCGTTCCGCGTTATATGCAATGGTTCCCACATCCGTGATTACATCCAAATATAAAAGCCCATTGCACGGATACGACTCTGCCTTGGCCGCTTCCTGCAATTTTAACAGCTGGAGCTGCGCCTTGAAGGAATCCGAATCGAAGCTGCACGATGCTTGCGCCGTATCCACATAGTCCCGTGCGCAGAGCGCAGCCATCGACGGCGTATAATCAAAGCCGTCCTCACCAGCGCTGTTTGCGATGAATGGATAACGCGGGACATCGGAGCTCGTGCAGGCGGCTAGAACAGCTTCCGGTGTAAATGTCTCCAGTCGATTTGGGTCAACGACGTAGGTACTGATACGATAACCAACCGGAAGCCGGTAAAGATTTCCGCTTTTGGTCAGAGCCTGCCGGATACTAGTCCGCATCACGCTCAGCGGCGCGGAGCTGTCCGCGTTCATCCACGGAAGCAAATCCTCAAAAACGTCTGCATCGTGCAGCTGCTGCCATTGTGTTTCGCTCAGCAGATAGATATCATAGCCCTTGCCAGTTCCAAGTTCGGTCAGCGCCAGTTCTTTTTCTTCGGGGGACTTTGCTTCAATCACCGTGACCCGGTATTGCGGATATAGTTTCTGAAATTCACTCGCGTAAACCGTCAAGGGCAGATCGTTGAACGCTGCCTGATATAGTGTGATCTCCGTCGGCTCTGCCAGCGTTTCGCCGTCCGGCAGCCGTTCATAGAAGCACGCGGCCTCGATGCTGCTGTTCAGCGCGAAGAAGCCCGCGTCTGTGCCGAGAACCGTCTGATAGTTGTTTGCCGCTGTGTTGGCGTTATCCTTCCAGCTCAGAACAGCCGCGACAGTCCCAGTTTCAAAATCCGGTTGTAACAAATACTCCTGATTCACAAGCAGGAGCCTGCCATCAACACCCAGCCCCATACCATGCACGTCCAGCGCCGCGCAGGAGAACTCCGCTTCCGCCTGAAGCGTCTCAGCGTTCAGCCGCACGACCTTCCCCGTCTCATAAAGCGTATCGCCTTCGACGCGCACATAGACTGCATCCGGAGTAGCCAGAATTTGCAGCAGCTGCCCGTCAAACGCGCCCTGTTCCGCAAGCTGCTGCCCATCCGCACCGATTTTGACGACCCGTTCGGCAAAGAGCAGATAGTATGCGCCGCTGCCGCCGTCAAATCCGCGCGGCTCCTCCGGATAGACTTCTGCCAGCGGTACCGTACCGAGGATCGCTCCGTCAGCATCATAGGTCGTGATCGAATAGCGCCCCTCCGGCGCGTCCGTAGTGACCGGTTCTCCATCTACATCAAAATAGAACGCTGGATAAGTACCCGCAAGCAACGCCAGCGCATCGCCGGTTCCGCACACACCATACAAATATTCCGCGTCCGGCAGCGGGAGCGCCGTGGCGCTGCCGGACGCGCCTGTCAAGCCAAGCGCCAACGAAACGTTGGAATAGGAATAGATCCTGCCGTCCCAGATGCATTGCCCCTCGGCCTGCGTGATCCCCTCCGGCAGCGGCCATGTCGTCTGCCGGTAACATTGACCATCCGGCAAATTGCGAACGTCGATCTGTACCGCCGAAGAAACCTCTGGCGGCGTTTGCACGTTTTCACCTTGGGTTTCCTGCCGCGCAGAGCACGCGGACAGGAGACATAAGCATACGACCCAAAAAACAAACAATTTCTTTTTCATAGTTTCCGTATCCCTTGTCTGCTCAAAAATGGTTGCGGACGTTTGTGCATGGAAGAAGTCGTTCATTTACCGATTTTCCATAAGGTATAGCTGCACGCGATTCTGAATCAGTGCAGCAGCTTCGCTTGCTGTTTTAGAACCGGCGAAAAAGCTGGCGCTTTCATCTGTGATTATTTTCAAAATGCCTTGCTCTGAATTCTCGACCATACTGGTATTCTCGATAAGAGCGCGGAATGCGTCTGCATCAGATGGCTTGATTTTATGGGTGAACTCCAAAAACGTTTGACCTGTTTCAATCAAAAACTGAAGCCGTTCATCCAATGCACTTTGAGAAGCTGGAATGCCAACGCCCAGCAATCCGTCCGGCTGAAGATTTCCTAATGCAAAACGGATAAATTCCCATGCCGCTTCCTGTTTCTCACCCTGCGCAGAGATAGCAAAACATGACAGGAGTTCAAACATACTGCCATTTCCACTTGATGTCGGAAAGCCTACATAGCAGTAGTTATCATGATACAACTCGCCAATTGTCCCAATTCTTATGATATCCTGAATATTTTCAAATTCCAGTACGCATCGCTGCCCAAGCGTTTCTGTACCTCCGCTCTGGCCCCAATCCTTGCACATCTGCAACGCCGCAGAAAATTCTGGCGAATCGAAGCTGCAAGTTGCGCTGGTCTGATCGACAAATTTGCCGAGTGCAAATCTGCTGTACCAGCCAATTAGCCATTCGGATGTAACAAAACTCTCAAAAGGAGGTCTTTCACTGCCAAGCTCCAGAAGTCTTTCCTGCAATTCTTCGATACTGATTCCGGCATGGTCAAAATCATCATTCGCCGCAACCCAGGTATCGACGGCAAACGTATAGGGAAGCCAATAGAGCCCACCATCCTCTGTCATGCTGGTGAGCAGGCTTTTGATAAACCAGTCCCGTCCATATTCCGGGTCTGCGTCGAGATATGGTAGTAAATCCGCATATGCATTCGCGCCAAAATCGTTTGGACTTTTGAAGCAATAAAGATCCGGAGCTTTGCCTGCCATGATTTCTGTACGCAGGAGTTCCATGCTGCGATCTTCTGTTCCGTAATTTACCAGCTTGACCAGATAACGATCCTGCGACATATTGAAATCGCTGACAATTGAGGCAATCGCCACATTCCCATCCGAGGCAATTGTAAGCTCCTGTTTCTTGCTGGTATCACTTCTGCGAAGATAGGATATATAATTCTGATACGGTTCATAAAGCACATACCCGGCTTGCCAAGGGCGGATTTCCAAAAAGCCCTGCGCTGCAAGCCCGACATCTGCCCATAAGAACGCTTCCTGTAAGTTTCCCGTTTGCAGATTAACATAGCAAAGCGCATTGGCGTTCGTTGTCTGGTTATTCAACAAAAGCTGTCCCTCTGCATCAAGTCCCATGCCGCATATTCTGGTATTCTGGAAAAAGAGAGACGTTTCCACCTCATATGTTTCAAGATTCAGCGTATGAAGTTCTGCGTTGTTATAAGCCACATCAACGGATATGGCAAAGGCTTCGTCTCCAACCATTTGCAAAGAATCGAATTGCCGTGTTTCATCCAATGTGATCTTGCCTTTTTCATTCCCGTCATCGTCGATCACGATGATAGCTGCACGGCATTGAAGAATGTATCCGCCGTTGATGCGGTATATCTGCTTAAAAGTAAATCCGTTTTGGGTATATCGCTCGGCAAGCTGCAATGTGGAAATATATGTATCATTGCTGTCAAACGTAATGATCTCAAAATCGCCTTTCGGCGGATCATTCAGTGTAAAGTTGTCCTCAAAATCATAATATGCAATCGGATATGAGCCACACAGAAGCGAGTAATTGTCGCCATCCTGACACATTGCATATACAAATTCATATTCTTTGGGAAGTTCCAGTGTTTTCCGTGTATGGTCGGCACATGAATATCCAAATACTGCCCCTGTTGCACCGATTCCAGCGGTATAGACCCTGTCGCGGATGCCGAGCTGCGCTGTTGCCATAACCATACCTTCCGGTAAAGGCAGTGTTGCAAGTTCATATCCTTCAACTGCATCCGTTTCCGCTGGAGCATTCTCGCTATTTTGCGGCTTGGGACTGTCTTGGGGGAAAGAAATGCTTGGCTGCTCTGAACTCTTTTCAGTCTGCGGCCATGCGTCTGTAAGTGAGGTTACTTCTTCTTTCTGCTTACGGCTGCACGCAGATAGTATCAAAGCAAGCAATATAAGTACGATAATTATAGCGGGCTTACGTTTTTTCATATAAATGCTCCTATAAGTGTCGAGCAGGTGAAACACCTGCTCGACGAGATTTCAGTAAATCACTACGGTTTATGCAACATAAATATCAAGGCAGCGAAGATTGACATAGCCACGGTTACCTGTATTTGCGCCGCTCTGCATTACGCCATAACCCCAGTACTGGTTGTCCGTTCCAAGAACATAAATAGAATCCCCGTTGCTGTTAATATCAAACAGCATGATATCGCCCGTATAAAGAAGGCCGATAATATTCTGGGAGTTATTCGGATTTGCGGCTGTTCTGAGACGGGTACCATCCGAATTAACCACACCGTATTCCCGGCCATGGCCACCAGCAGCGAATACAGAGCACGCCAGCAAACTGCAAATAGCAACACAGGCAAGCATCATTGCCAGCAAACGTTTCGTCTTTTTCATGCTTTTCATCCTTTCTTTTTATATGCCGTAAGTTGTGGATCATTTGGAATTTGGTGGTTGTTTGTGTTTCTTGAAATACGTCATTACGCACGCATAGGCATCACCTCTCCGGTAGATACAGGCATACCCAAAGCAGATCGTATTTGAAATAGTAATTCAGCAACAACCCTGCTATTAATGAAATAATAGTCTGGCGCAATCACACCTGAAGCATAGTGAAGTGCGTTTGTTTTTTCAAGCATCGTGGTAGAACTGCGGATTATTCCTGCAAAACTGCAAGTACTTTGTCAATGAATGCGTTCATTTTTTCGAGTGCGGCATATTCGCCCGATAACTAAGAGGATTCCTTCTAAAGCTAAACTGACAGCAATTCCATCACCAATCCGGTACAACTTAAAGATAGCGGCCAGCCCCGTCGCCGCAAGCAAGCCTATAAGAATTAATGCTGAAATACACCGGTATCGCTTTTTTTCATCGCTGTCCAATGGCTTTTCAGGAGAATCCAGCGGGGCTAGCGCAATTACAGCAACTGTTCCAAATAAAAGCATACAACCAATAATCCGTTCATGTGAATGAACCGAAAATATTCGAATGACGCATACAGAAAGAACAATTGCCGCTGCCGTCAGTCCCATGCAGGCGGTTTCAGTCTTTGCATGAATACCGCCTGCATAGGTACGAATGGAGGAAAACGCGACATAGAATAGAACTGCTTCTAACGGAACGCCAAGAATCAGCCCGCAGATCGCTGAGAAGCAGAAAAAGAGCAAATGTGTGAGTAGAATATAAAACCCGTACTCATATAACTCAACATCTTCGCTTTCTAGCATTGACTCAGCGTACAACATTCGGACAATTCGCTTAGAGAGTTTACTGATCACTTTTTGCCTGCTTGGAATTTTTTCAGTGCACTCGGAGCCTTGGGCTGGTAGAACGAGATGCAGGTAGTGCTGTTGGCGTCTCTCTTGAGTGCCTTTTCTGCAATGGTCTTTGCGATTTTACTCAGTGTTTTCTTTGTGGACTTCATTTTGTCTCACCTCCTGCCCCGATCATAGCATCAATTTTATCCAAAACAATAGGTCATGCAGAACTGCAAGAAAAAACAGGAAAAAGAGCGAAAATCGTCGTGTTACAATGACTTCGACGAAAAACCGTAAAATATAATTGTTATGCAGAACAGTTCTGCCTTGCGTTGTTCTAATCAATCGTGCGGTATGATATCATTGCAGCACGGTGATTTATGTGGAAATAAACAAAAAACTTATTGGAATACGAATTATGCAGCGCCGAAAGGCGTTGAAAATGACACAAGAAGAATTAGCAGAACAAGTCGGTCTGTCAAAAAATCATCTATCCAATATTGAGCGTGGTGTGTATTTGCCTACAACACAGCTTGTGCTTCGACTTTGTGCCGTTCTTGGCGAGACACCTGATTTCTACCTCATCGGGAAAATTACCACCGAAACTGATGAAATCTCATCCTTGATTAAGCGGCTACCTGAAAATTCCCAAAAAGTTGTATGCCGTTTGATCGAAACGTATTTAGATACGTGTAAAGAATAGCGGTCATCTTCTATGCAAAAATGCTGATAATTCCTGCATAATTGCTGAATTTACATATAGAAGTTCATTTGACGCAGCTTCATACGAATGGTAAAATAAGCTCATAGCCAAACGGCTATGAGCTTATTTTTGCAGGGGTGATCAATTGAGAATTCTGATTTGTGATGACGAACAACAATACCTGGATATTCTGTCTGCTCATGTTTCGGAATATATGCGCAACCGCTATATTGATGCTGCTATCACGGCGACAACTTCACCAAGAGATGTTCTTCAGGCTGGTCAGAGTTTTGATCTTGCATTTCTGGATATTCAGATGGACAGCATGGATGGAATTTCCCTTGCTAAGGTACTGCGGGAACGTAATAGGAAACTTGCCCTGTTTTTTGTTACAAACTACGATGAGTATCAGGACGATGCAATGGATTTGCAGGCTTTTCGTTTTTTTGAAAAGCCATTCAATGTGAACCGGCTGTACGCAGGGCTGGATAAGGCGATGGAGTATATTGACGGCGCATATGTGGACATTTTTCTTTCCGGAGATGGCGGACAGCAGCGTGTCGTAGTTGATGATATTTTCTACGTGACACGGAGTGCCCGTAAAGTTGTGCTTGTAACGAAGGATTCCAACTTATTCACCAACGAAAATTACGATGCACTGTGCGAAAAATTGCCGCCGCTATTTTTCTATCCTGTTCATAAATCGTATTTTGTCAACCTCCACTACGTCCAGAAATACAGCTATTCTGAATTGATTCTGATCAACAGTGATCGAGTTCCAATCGCCCCCCGCAAGCAGTCTGCATTCCATAAATTCTGGTTTGAGTATCTGCGGAGGCGCTGAGTATGCTGAATCCACTGACTTCTGTTGTTGTATACCTGACAGAGATGTTGATCTCGTACATTTTTCTCTCCAACGTTTCAGAAAAGCGTTTTCCTTCTGGACGCTGCTTGGTTATTGGCGCAGCAGTATTTGGCGCAGCCTGTGCTGGGAATCTTCTTCTGGATAATAACATTGTTGTCAATACTGTTACAACGATTTTGGCCAACAGTTCTTTTGCTATACTTTGCTTTGAGATCCGCTGGATTATTGCCGTATTCTATTCGCTCATTCTGTGTGCAGTCAACGCTGTTTGGGAATTTGCTGCAATTTCTCTAGTGAGCGCAATAACAAAAAGTCACTTTTTTGACTATAATAGCGACTTCGCCCTCTTTATCCTAGAATGCCCGCTTTCCAAAACACTGTACTTCTTCACTGTTTTGATTTTTTCAAGGCTTGTAAAGTCTACTGTGCAGCGAAAGCGGCTTCCGCTGGCGCTATTTCTTTATCCTGCTGCTGTTACAGTTTGTCTTGTCCTGTTCTGGATCGTATGTGCACACGCTGGAATCACAGCTGACGGTCAAAAGTATCTTGCTGCAGCAAGCATGATTCTTCTTTGTTCCACTGTACTTCTTTTCGTAACCTATCAGCATCAAATGGAGCAGGAAAATGAGGCAATGCAGATGCGAAGTGAGTTCGCGCGTTTACAAACGGAAAAAGCCTATTATGATATTCTGGAGCAACAAAATCAGCAACTTATGCTCTACGCGCATGATGCTAAAAACCATTTGGCTGCAATTGGGAGTCTAAGTGACGACCCCAGAATCGGTGGCTATCTTTCCAAACTGTCTGCACAGTTGTCCGATTATACACGCAACTGCCACAGTGGAAATAAAATGTTGGATGTAATGATCCACAAGTTTGCCGTAGATTGCTCCATGCGTAATATTCATTTCGAGTATGATGTAAAGCTTTGTAATTTGAACGAAGTCGAAGATATCGACTTGGTTGCTATCCTAGGCAATCTGATTGACAATGCAGTTTCTGCTGCAGAAAAATCCCGTGAAAAGCGAGTTTCCCTTGCTACTGCAAGGAGAAACGCATATAGCGTTATTGTAATAAGTAATAGCTGCGACGCGCAGCCGAAGACAAGCGGAACTCACCTGGTTACATCCAAGGAAAATAAGAGCGCACATGGTTTTGGATTAAAAAGTGTGCGAAAAACGCTGCGAAAGTATAATGGCGATTATGAGTGGACGTATGATGCAAATCGTTGTTTGTTCGTTGTAACGGCAATGGTTGGCAGTCATTCACCGGTATAAGTCAAGCGTTGTATCTGTAAACTCTGTGAATTATGCTGTTTCAAACCTTTCACCAAGGTGACATCACCTTTAGGTTCCTTTGCCAACCGGCGTGTGGGTTCGAATCCCACTACCCGCACCAAATTAAGGGCCTTTAGCTCAGTTGGTTAGAGCAGACGGCTCATAACCGTCCGGTCCCGGGTTCGAGTCCCCGAAGGCCCACCACATAGGGGTATAGCTCAGTTGGTAGAGCAGCGGTCTCCAAAACCGCGTGTCGAGAGTTCGAGCCTTTCTGCCCCTGCCAAAAACACCACCCAGACGGGTGGTGTTTTTTATTGCGGGCAGGGGCAGAAAGGCGAGAAACGAACGCCCGTCTCACAGGGCCGTCAGGGCCTTGAGACGGGGAGCAGCGTGCCGGGGGCACGCTGCGTCCGTGAGAGGAGAGCCGACTCGCCTGCATGATCGGGAGAAGGACTGCCAAAAACACCACCCAGACGGGTGGTGTTTTTTATTGCGGGCAGGGGCAGAGACATTTTTTGCCTATGCTTTTGTCCATATTTAATAGAATGTGTCAATAAATTTTGTGCGGGAATCAAGTTGCAACTCTGTCGAAATAATGCTATACTAACCCGTGTATGTCCAAATATAGGAGAACGCGCCCCTTTCGGCCGTTTTCCTGCGCAGCACAGGCGCACATCCGCGTGTCTGTGCAGGGGGGTGCAAAGCAGAAAAGGGTACCCTTTTCTCGTCCCGGCGAGGCCGGGGCGATGGCCGAGACCACAGGCGGGCGCCGACCGGCCCCGCTTGTGGCGGGCCTGCTGGATGCGTGTCCTGTGTCCGATGCTGCGCAAGGGAGGACGTACATCGGGCTGCGGCGGGGCCCGGCGTTTTGCCGATGCGCCGTCAGGCGCAGCAAAGCCTTGTCCGGCACGGTGTACGGACACATCTGATCCGGAGATCCCAAAAGAAAAAAAGAAAGGATGGGGGAACATGAGCAAAACGAGAATGGGCAAAAGAGTTGCGTCATTGCTGCTTTCGCTGGTAATGATGCTTTCTCTGCTGCCGACGACGGTGTACGCCACGGGCGGCACCGGCGAAACCAATGGCGCGATCGTCGAGGCGAACACGTCCGATGACAACACGGTGGGGGAAACTACCGGCAACCCCGAACTCACCGGTGAGGACGAGGGCGGCGGCGCTGCCAACGGCAGCGAGGGCGAGACAGCGACTGTCGCTACTATCGGCAGCGCTACTTACGAGACGCTGGACGAGGCAATCGCGGCTGTTGCGGACGGCGAGACCATCGTGGTCAACGCGGGCGAGTACACACTGAACGGCAGCCTGAACTACACGGGCAAGGCGTTCACTATCGCGGCTGCCGAGGGTGCGAAGGTCTCCTTCGACATGTCCGCTGCCGTGGCCCTGCATGGTGCGAAGATCACTTTCAACAACGTGACCTTCGACTATAAGACCAATGGCAACTACATCGGCCTGCAGCATGCCGACACGCTGGTGTACAACAACTGCACCATCAACGGCATGGTGTTCCTGTATGCCGTCAACGAGACGTTCAACGGCTGCACCTTCAATCAGACCAGCGCGGGCGCCTACAACGTCTGGACGTATGGCGCGCAGAACGCCGCGTTCAACGGCTGCACCTTCAACTGCGTGGGTAAGGCTGTGCTGGTGTACAACGAGGGCACTGACCACAAGACTGACCTGACGGTGACGAAGACCTCGTTTAATGCTTCCGCTCCCGTTACGGGCAAGGCGGCTATCGAGATCGACACCAGTCTGATGAAGAACGGCGGCGCCACCATCACCGTGGACGAGCAGACCAAGGCTGAGGGCTTCGCCGCCGGCTCCAACAGCGGCAACTCTCTGTGGAACGACAAGATGCAGACGGCCGACACCAACAAGAACACCACGGTGACCGTGGGTGGCGTGGAGGTGTTTGTGCCGAAGGCCACGGCATCTGCTGCCGCGCAGATCGGTGAGACGACCTATGAGACGCTGGCTGCTGCCATTGCGGCTGCCAAGGACGGCGAGACTGTGACGCTGCTGAAGGATTGCTCCGGCAACGGCATCGTGGTCGAGGACAACACGTTCACGGGCAAGGGCCTGACGGTCGACTTCGCCGGTCACACCTACACCGTGGGCGGTGTGCTGGTTGGCTCCGCCACGACTGGTACCAATGCGTTCCAGCTGCTGCAGGGCAACAAGATCACTTTCAAGAACGGTACGATCGCGGGAGTTGCGGAGAACACCAAGCCCGCCGAGGATACCCCGAACTGGCATGGCGCACCCGCCATTGTCATCCAGAACTACTGCGACCTGACCCTGGAGAGCATGACCGTCTCCGGCGGTGATGAGACTGTCTACACCATGTCCAACAACTGCGGCAACGTGGTGATCGAGAATACCACCATCAACGCAGGTAAGGCGAAGGGTTACACTTCTCCTGCTGTCGCGTTCGATGTCTGCCGCTACAGCAGTTACCCCTCCGTCACTGTGACGGTCAAGGGCAACAGCGTCATCAACGGGGATGTGGAGGTCAGCGGCACCATCGGTGAGGGCCAGAGCCGCCAGCTGTACGTCGAGGGTGGCAAGTTTACCGGTGAGTTTAAGGTGAGCGGCAATGTGCCCGCGAACATCACTGTCTCCGGCGGTACGTTCTCCAGCGCGGTTCCCGCGGAGTACTGCGCGGAGGGCTATACCCCCGTGAAGAACGCTGACGGCACCTATGGCGTAGTCGAGGCGGCCACGGCTGCCGGCGACGGCACCGAGGCTAAGCCCTACACGCTGGAGCAGCTGGGCGCTATGACCCGTAAGGCGTATATCGAGGCGCAGAATCGCCTGAACGGCACCATGTATGTCACCGTGGGCGACTACGCCTATGACACCAACGGCGTGCTGGGCAACGGTGTGCGCGACGACACCACGGGCCAGACCCCCGATCACTCCAAGCTCAACGCCTATGGCGAGAACGGCTATCTGGGTGAGAAGAACGACGGCGCCAACGGCAAGAGCGTTGTGTTCGTCGGCGGCTCCATCACCAGCGGCGTCACGGGTTACACCAGCATCGACAAGATCGGCACATCCCTGCTGCTGGCGCTGCCCGCTTACACCAACGTGACGTTCAAGGGTATTACCTTCAACAACGTCATGAGCTTCAACTATCAGCTGTACACCTCTCCCTGGAGCCAGCTGGGCGAGCTGAAGTTCGACGGCTGCACCTTCAATGGCATCATTGTGGGCGCTATCGCGGCTCAGACGCTGACGTTTAACAGGTGTGAGTTCAAGAACTACACCAATACTACAGATGCCAACAACTCCAACCCCACATGGATCCGGCCTGCCTACGGCAACTGGACCCAGGGCGATAACGAGGGCCAGGGCAGCGACTTCAAGTCCCTGACTACCATCAACTTCACCGACAACAAGGTCACCAGCACACGCCCCGTGAAGTTTGAGTACATTTCCCAGTGGGATATCACGAGCACTGTCACCGCCACCGGCAACTCCTTTGATATCAGCAAGCAGGACGGGGACACCGCAATCAAGAATGTCGGCTTGTATCTTGGCGCTCACACGGATGCAAATGCGTTTAACCTCGTGGCGGAGAACAACACCAAGAGCAAAAATACCGCCGCGCTGTACACCATTCCCGAAGGGAAAACGTCTTTGCCTCTCGGCTCTACCGTGAAGAATCTCGCGGGTGAACCGGTTGAGCTGACTGACGCACTCAAGTGGAAGGCTGGGGACGCGGCGACGGACAAGATCGTCCTGAAGACGGTGGAAGCTGTTGCCTCCGTCGGCAGCAAGCAGTACGGCTCGCTGCAGGCGGCTATCGATGCGGCTACGGCGGGACAGACCGTTATCCTACTGACTAACGTAAACGAGAATGTCGAGATCGCAAAGGAGAAGAATCTGACTCTCGACCTGAACGGCAAGACCCTGAGCGGCGGCACCGGTACGGCTAAGGCTGCGCTGAGCAACCTTGGTACGATCACCATTCAGGACACCAGCGCGGCTAAGACCGGTACCATCAAGCGTGATGACACTGGTACTGTGGGTGAGACCTCCTACTACGTCATCCGCAACCAGGGCACGATGACCATCGAAAGCGGTATCGTGATCAACAACTCCGGCTACAAGAAGGCGAATCCTACCGGTTCCATGGTCGGCAGCTCCCTGATCTGCAACGGCGATTGTAACGAGGGGGGTACGCTGACCATTAAGGGCGGCACGTTTACGCAGAATAACTTCATCGCCATTAAGAACGGTGCATTGGGTGTGCTGCATGTCTCTGGCGGTACGATCACCAGCAACCACTCCGCGATCCAGAACTGGTTCAAGGCCGATATCACCGGCGGCGAGATCAAGGGTCAGCTGTGGACGGATGCCTATAAAGCGGACGAATCCGTAGGCCAGACCACGATCGGCGGCGATGCCAAGTTCACCGGCGAGATCGTGATGGATATCGCCGGCAGCGTAGCTCCCACGTTGGCGATCAACGGTGGTAATCTGAATGTCACTAACTGGCGCATTACCAGCGCTGCGGCCAGCGTCGGCGCGAAGCCTTCCGTCTCCGGCGGTACGTTCTCCAGCGCGGTTCCCGCGGAGTACTGCGCGGAGGGCTTCATCCCCGTGAAGAACGCTGACGGCACCTACGGCGTCAAGGCAGGCGCTTACGTTGCGCAGATCGGTGATGTCAAGTACGAGACGCTGCAGGCGGCTATTGATGCCGTTAAGGCGAACGAGACCATCTATGTGCTGGGCAACATCGATCTGGGTACCGACGAGCTGAGCACCTACGATGTGAAAACGACGGTAAAGAATGTTACCATCGATCTGGGCGGCTACACCGTGACCAGCGCGGGTAGGTTTACCGTGTACCTCAAGGTCAACGGCTGGACGATCCAGCACGGTACGATCCAGAATACCAACGCGAGTACGACTTACGGTACGCTGTATGTCGGCGGCAGCTCCAACTCCACCACGCTGAAGAACCTGACGGTGGAGAGCAAGACAAACGGTGTGCAATTCGCGATTGCCAGCAGTAAGAACGGCATCAAGGCCAGCATCACCGTTGAGGACGGCACCAAGATCTCCGGCAACTACGGTGTGTACATGAAGGGCCAGCCCAAGCCGTGGAGAGATACCAGAGATGGTCAGGAGATTCTGAACGTCAACGGCGGCGAGATCACCGGCACGACGGCGGCGATCGCCGTTTTCGGCGCGGGGAAGGGCAACACGAAGGCGGGCGTTATCGTCAACATCAACGGCGGTAAGGTCTACAGCGACAGCTACGCCATCGCCGGCAACGGATCTTCCGTTCTGGAGAATACCACCATCAACATCAGCGGCGGCAAGGTGTTCTCCAACAAGGATACGGCCATCTATCATCCGCAGGCCGGTACGGTGACGATCAGCGGCGGTGAGGTTTACGGCGTGACCGGCGGCGTTCAGATGTGTGCAGGCACTCTGAATGTGACAGGCGGTACGATCAGCGCCACCGGCAACGGTGACGTTTCCGGCAAGACCGGCGACGGCTCCATCCCTGACGGCGCGGCTGTTTCCATCGTGAATCGCGCGTATCCCGCCGGTGCTCCCACCATGACCATCAGCGGCGGCACGTTTACCAGCGCTGCGGGTGTCGGTGCGGTTCAGGCTTATGGCTGGAAAAACAACAGCCAGCAGACGTGGGATAAGCCGAACGCTTCCGTCTCCGGCGGTACGTTCTCCAGCGCGGTCAAGGAAGAATACTGCGCTACCGGTTACATCCCCACCGCCAATGCTGACGGCACCTACGGCGTCAAGGAAGGCGTTTACGTCGCCAAGGTTGACAACGTCAAGTACGAGACGCTGCAGGCGGCTATCAATGCGGCCAAGCGCAACGCTACCGTGACGATGCTGGCGAATACCCGCGAGAACGTCACCATTTCCACCCCTTATCTGACCCTTGACCTGAACGGCTTCACCCTGAATGGCGGCACCGAGAAGGGCAAGCCCGCACTGACCGTTACGGCCCGCGTGACCGTCAAGGACAGCAGCACGGCGCAGACCGGTACCATCATGCGTGAGGATACTGCGGAGAACTCCGGTGTTTCCTCCCACTATGTCATCGACGTTCAGGGCGGCGGCTGGCTCACCTTCGAGAGCGGCACTGTCAAGAACAACAGCGGCAACGCGAATGGGAAGGGCGCGTCTCTGGTGCGCGTGGGCGATGACAGAGTCGCCAAGTACCCCGGCCTGAATATCAAGGGCGGCACGTTTACCCAGGACAACTTCATCGTGATCAAGGTCGATCGCGGCGATCTGTTCCTGAACGGCGGCACCCTGAACAGCAAGAATAGCTATGCCATTGAGGACTGGCACAGAGCTACCATCAAGGGCGGCACGGTCAACGGCACAGTGGCGGCTTGGACGTACAGCGGCGGGTACAGCAGCTCTCTGGAGATCAGCGGCGGCACCATCAACGGTGATGTCACCTCTGTGAACTACGGCAATGCCGATGGTAAGAAAGCGACTGTTGCCATCACTGGCGGTACTATCAACGGCGAACTGGATACTCGTAGCTATGATCCCAAGACGAACAAGCTGACCAGTATTAGCGATGCTACCAAGGCGACTATTGAGGTCACCGCTGGTACGTTTGCCAAGGATCCCACCAAGTATCTGGTCGAGGGTTCTACCGTCAAGACGAACAGCGACGGCACCTTCGGTGTGGAGAAGGCTTATCTCGCCACGGTCGGCAAAACCTCCTACTACACCATGGAGGAGGCGTTCAAGGCGCAGACGGCCAGTGGTGAGCCCGTCGTTATGCTGCGCGATTATACCACCGGTTCACCGTTCAACTCCGGCACCATTAACCGCACGGTGGATTTGAACGGCTACACCTGGACCTGCACCGGCACGGATACAAACAGCGCGGCCTTCGAGATCAACAACCCCGATGTGACGCTGACCGTGAAGAACGGCAAGATCGTCAGCAGCCAGCTGGTGGGTCTGATCCCCTCGGCTATGGGCGGTACCATCAAGTACGACAACGCCGGTCTGGTGTTCGAGGATGTTGTGATGACGACCACCGCTCACAGCGGCATCGAGACCAACGGCAACAACACCAACGATACCGTTACGCTGAAGAACAGTACGCTGAATGTGCCTAACGGCTACGGCATCTACTTCCCCAGCAGCGGTACGCTGACCATTGACAACAGCACCATCAATGCCAAGACCATGGGCGTGCAGGTCTGCGCCGGCAGCCTGAGCATCAATGCCGGCAGCGCCATCACCGTCACCGGCGATGCGGTGCCCAAGACCGAGAATGACGGCGCCATTCAGGACGGCGCGGCGATCTCCATCGTGAACCGCACCGGCTACAAGGGCCTGGGCGATGTGACCGTCACCGGCGGTAAGTTTACTGCCAAGGCTGGCAACAAGGCCATCAAGGCTTACGACTGGGCGAACAACACCGAGACTGAGTTCACTGCCAACAAGACGGTCGCCGTTTCCGGCGGTACGTTCTCCAGCGCGGTGCCCGAGGGCCTGTGCGCGCCGGGCTTTATTCCTACCACCAACGGTGACGGCACCTACGGCGTCAAGGCAGGCGTTTACGTTGCCGAGGTCAACGGTGTGGCGTATGCTACGCTGTCTGAGGCCATTGCGGCTGCCAAGGACGGCGATACCGTGAAGCTGCTGCGAGACATCAATACGCCTGAGATCAGCTACATGATCAGCAGGTCTCTGACCATTGATCTGAACGGCATGACCGTCACCGGCAGTGGCTATGATGCCGTGTTCCAGATCGATAATGCGGATGCGAAGGTGGTCATTAAGAACGGTAAGGTCGTTGCTGTGGAGCAGAGCGGCAGTGCCGGCAAATACACGATGGCTATCTGGGCCAGCAAGGCGGGCTGCGAGGTCACTCTTGAGGGACTCGATGTCAGCCAGAAGATTACGCACACGGATGATCCGCAGATGGATATGATCTATGCCAGTGGCGGTACAATCACTATCAACAGCGGTAATTTCGTGAGCGGAACTCCTGCGTGGACGCTGAACTGCAACGATACAAGCTATAAGAACGGTACAGCCAAAATCATTGTCACCGGCGGTACGTTCGTGGGCTTCGATCCCGCCAACAACAAGGCGGAGGGCGAGGGCACCAGCTTCGTGGCTGCGGGATATGTTTCCCGCATGGATGAGGATGGCAGCTACACTGTGGTTCCGGCGAATGCGAAGATCACTGTCGGCAAGCGCCTGTCGATCGGCAACGACCTGACCATCACCTATCTGGTCAACCTGACCGACTGCACGAATCCGTGGGTGAAGTTCCAGTTCTACAACGATGACATCAAGGGCTATACAACGGTCGAGGTCAAGAACTACGGAACGGCTACCGTTGAGGGTCCCGATGGAAGACCTGTGGAGGTATTCACCTTCGACTTCACCGGCGTCAATCCCCAGCGTATGACCGATACGCTGAAGGCAACCGTGTATGCAGAGGATGCAAGCGGCAATGTGGTTGAGTATCAGGTCGCCGATTACAGCGTGGCACAGTATTGCAGCAACAAGCTGGCGAAGCTTGGCCAGGATGATTCGCTGCGGAAGCTGATCGGCAATCTGGTCGCGTACGGCGCGGCGGCTCAGGTATACCAGAATTATCGTACGGATAATCTGGTGAGCACAGTTGTGTCCGGTGCCGTTTCTACCGATTACACTGACCGGCTGTCCAGCGTGACGCAGTACACCGGAAAGGTGACGGGCGCTGCCGGTGTCACTATCAAGGGCAAGACGCTGGTTCTGAGCAACACCTTCGCAGTGCGTGTGTACTTCACGGTGAACAAGGGCGTTGACATCGCGAACGTCAGCTTCAAGGTGACCGCTAACGGCAAGACTGACACTGTGAACTCCTTCGAGAAGGACGAGAAGCTGGGCTATTACTACTTCGACTACGCAAACCTGAACGCCACGCAGTTGGATAGCGAGGTCAAATTCGAGTCTTTTGTCAACGAGACTGGCGTGGGCGATATGGTGACATACAGTGTCAACACCTATCTGGCAAAGAAGATGCCCAACTATGACAAGAGCAGCAATGCGTATAAGTTCATGGCAGAACTGTTCAACTATGGTTGTGCCTGCACGGAGTATGCAAGTAAGTAAAGGAGGAAGAGTATGAAGTACGTTGCACCTGAGATGAAGGTACTGGAGCTGGCAGCCACGGACGTGATCGTCTGCTCCGGCGGCGACCCGATCGTAACACCGCCGGATTGGGACTAATCCCCATCTCAAACACCGACGGAAGGC
>OLWV01000440.1_pt1 | contig 16142 bp, 16 predicted proteins | sample 1644161 | NCBI WGS metagenome assembly OLWV01 (sample SAMEA103958163, study PRJEB25191) | human gut metagenome
GATTATATTGTAAATGACCCGCCACATTATATTCCTTTATCTGTTGGGTCAAAATATTCTGCTATCGAAAATAATGGTATTACATTAAAATATTATCATAAAAAATTAGAAGAACCTGGATATATTTCATTTGAATTATTTAAACGATTAGTAAAAATTCCTTAGTAGCTATATTATTTTGATAACAACAAATTAATAGAAGCTACTATTGATGAATATATTATTACAGATGACGCTGGTAATATTTCTTATGATGAGGAAAAATACAATCAATAGAGAAGATAGTATGCTCAAAAAGTTAGAGTACATCATAATCATGGTCCACATATAGATACTTTTAGAAGTACTGATTTAGATTATAAATTACATTTGCCTCGTAATTGGAAATTTAATACAAACACAGATTTCCATTATAATATTGAAGGATTCAATAAACGCAGATAGCATTATATTCCTGATAGAGTAAATGAAATTTATTTAAAGAAAACTAGTTCTGGGGAATTATATCCGGTCCATATGGATACTAAAGGATATAAATTAATTAATAATTAGCTTAGCGAAGGAACATTATCAAATATAGACGAGCCATTTTCTCTTCAATTATCTGACTCAGGATTTTATGTTAATAATGAATTAAAATATGCTAAACAAATTGACTAGCGCACATTTGATATTAATCTTCCTGAATTAGGTAATATGGCCTCATTAATGTGGGATTTAGTATATCCTCGTGGTACTTGGGTTATATACAATCCTCAAGATTATAGTGATGAAAAATATTTAAATGGTGAGTTATATTATCCTGACCCAAATGGTACTTATATAGAAATTGAATTAAAAGATTAGAATGCTTTTGATGGAATTGATGAAATTTTATATATTAAAAAAGATAATAAATATATACCTAATTAGAATAATTTTGATTCAAATTAGACATATTATATTATGGAACCAGAATAGTATATTCAAGTTGGCAAAGGAGACCAACTATATCGTCAAGCTTATTGTATTTTTATTCCAGCAGATGAAAATACTACAGATAAAAAGCGTTATTTGTTTATAGGTAATGATAGAGACCCTAATAACTCAGCATTATATCCTAAAACAATTTCTGAATTAATTCGTTATTTATATAAATTATTGGGATTAGAAACAGATAATGATTATTATGATATGCCTTCACAAGAAACTATTTGGGGTATGTATAATGCACTATTAAATTTATTGGGCAAATATACTGATTCATATAGTATTAATAATTTTATCCCAGTAAAAAGTGAACGGATTGGCGACCCAGAGAAAGAAGTAGTGTATTATGGTAAACGTGGTGAAGTTGATTTTGGTTTAAGAAATCCTAATAATCAATGGAGTATTAAAACCAATGAAACGTTTTTAACTTTACATACTGGAGCTTTTGGACCTTTATATGTTGTTCAAGATAATTATCCTATTTGGGAAAAAGTTGAAAATTTAACTGTTAAACCTAGTCCTGATACTGCATATTATATTGAAAATGATAATGGTGATAAGGTATATGCTGGAGATATTACTAAATTTGATGATAAAAAAACATATTACACAGCATATTTATTATATGAGAAAGCAACTGAGTTAGAAGAAGGCGTCCAATATTATCGTGATATAAATTCTTTATGGGGTCTATTAAGAGAATTCCAACAATGTAGAGATAAATATCAAGCTAATTGGGCTCAAGACCATCCAGGTTCACCTTCTCATATTTAGAATCGTCCCAGTGTAATTTATAGCACTGAAAAAGCTGCTGAAATTGAATATAATAAAGAAGATTTCTATGGTGATAATAATTATGTTTTAGAAACTTCTATTAAAGATACTGCAACATTACAATCAGTTTTTAATTCATTAACTTCTGATTAGAAATTAATGGTGTATTATTTAGATGAAACTAAAACTCCGTAGTATGTTGTTGTTCAAAGCAATGATGAATATATTCCAAATGCTGAATATTATAAATTAGATAAAAGTGGATATTTGTTAGATACTCATAATGTTGATGGATTATGGAAAAAAATTTTAATTAATCCTAGTGATAAAGAAAATTATTATGAGGATAGTGAATAGATAGTTAATATTTCTTATTATACAATAGATGAAATTCTTTCAATTTTTTAGGAATAAAAAAGTTGGCCCATAAGGATTAATTATGGGCCAACTTTTTTTATATACCAATAGTAAGGGAAAAGATTTCTTTTATAATTGTAAATGATTCTAAAGGAAAGGAGATTAATATGCCAAATAGTGTTAATTATGTAAAGTTTTAGCGTGGTACAATAGCTGCTTATAATGCACTAAAAGCTCGGAATTTAATTGATTCTAATACTTTATATTTTATCTATGAATCTGCTGACAAGAAAAATGGATATTTATATTTAGGTGATAAATTAATTAGTGGTTCTGGTTCAGGTACTAATATTACTAAATTATCTGATATTAGTGATGTTTTAGAAACTGTAACTGACGCTGGCGCATTTTTAGTGAAAAATGACAGTGGCAAATGGGAAAGCAAATCATTAGCTGATGTTGCTAGTTTAATTGCTAGTCAATTAGAGATTAATGTTAATGCTAATACATTTGAATTTAAAACTGTTGAAGGCGCTAATCCTGAACTAAATCTTATTGGGTTTAATGTAGCAGAAAGTGGTTCTTATTTAAAAAAGGGAACTGCTGGCAGACTTGAATGGGAGAAGCCTGAAGAAGATTTTAATACTATTAGTACTAAAATTGTTGATCTACAAAATCAAGTTAATAATTTTAGTGCTGTTATTAAAAATGAAATCGCTAATGCGAATCATTTATCTTATAAGCCCGTTGGCAGTTTAGAAGATATTACTTCGGCTGAAAATAATAAAGAAAATGTTGTTTACTTAGTGCCTAATGGTAGTGGAAATGATAACAATTCTTATGATGAATATATGCTTATCAATTCAAAACCAGAAAGATTAGGTACATTTGGTAGTGTCGATTTAACTGAGTATGCAAAAGTTTCTCAATTACAAGCGGTTGAAAAGAAACTTGTTGAAGAATATACTCCACTTGAATTATTCAATTCTACTGTTGGTTCATTAGATAATCTTGGTGCGGCATACGTGGCCGGGGATACTACTAATATTGTCAATGAAATTAATAAAGTTTATGAGAGTATTATTTGGGGTGAACTCTCAGAATAATTTTTAAAAATAAAAAGGAGATTTTATTATGGCTGATTATACTGGTAATGCTGTAAAATTTAAACTTGGTACTCAAGCGAGTCTAGATACATTAAAAGATTCCAAAAAAGGTTGGGAAGTAGGTACATTTTATTTAACTTCTGATAGTAGTCGTTTATATATTGGTCAAGCTGATGAACTGGCTCTTTTAAATAAGAGTGTTGAAATTTATGATGATTTAAATGCATTAAGTGCTAAAGGCAAATCTTATAAAGGCGATATCGCTTATTGTGCAAAAGAAAACGTTTTAGCATATTATAATGGTACTACTTGGAATCAAATTAATCCTGATGATGATACTATTTTAACAGCTTTAGTTCAGAGTGTTTCTTCAGTTACTAATGGTGTTAAAATTACTACTGATGGTACTAATAGTGATCCTAAGAAAGCTGTCACTGGTGCAAATGTAACAATCACTGGAGATAAGGGCGTTCAAGTAGCTAGAACCGATAGCACAGCCCTTAAAATTACTGGTGATACTTACGCTCTTAATGTTCAAGAGCATAGTGGAACTACTAATGATATTGATTTAGTATTGGATAGTGCATTACAGAATGATAGTACTGTTCATATTAAAGGCGGCGACAATGTAACTATTACTAAGACTGCTGATAGTAATGGTATCCAAATTGCAGCTGAAGATACTAAATTAAATGATATTAGTTTAGGATTAGGCGATAATGGTGAATTACAAGTAGGTGCTAGCGATACTGGTAATACAAATGTTCTAAAGAAACAAAAGCTAGGATATTTTGTTGATGGTAGTTATTATGGTATTGGTAGTGATACTAAGCAAGTAGATTTACCAGTTTATTCTAAAGAGGAAGTTGATAATCTATTCAAAAAGCTTGATGGCATGACTTATCGTGGTACCATTGGTACTAGTGGTACAACCTTTACTATGGATGCGAGTTTCAATGTATTAAAGGGCGGAACTGCTACTGAAATCCATATTGGTGATATGTTCCTAGTCCAGGGCGGAAAATTAACTTATGCCACTGGAAAGACTGCTGGAACTGGTGATATGCTAATTGCCACTGCTAAGGATGGTAAATCTGAAACTAATGGTGTTTTAGCTATTGGTGATGTCGAGTGGACTTATGTTCCTGCCGGTGATGATGCAGATATTGATACTACCTATATCTTTAAAGCTAGTGGCACTACTGATAGTATGACCATTACTTCTAGTAATGACGGTGAAACAGTTGGTAAAATTGCTTTCACTGAAGGTGATGGCATTGTTATTGAGTCTACTGACAATGGTGGTAAATCACCAAATCAATTATCTGTTAATATCAAGCACGGTACTTATGATACTGCAAAAACTACTGATAATAAATCATTAACTAATGGTGGTACATTTGATGTTATCGACTCTATCACTTATAATAATGGTCATATTAGTGGTATTAATACTAAAACTATTCAGACTTTAGAGTATAAACCTGGTCCAGATATTGTCGCCGAGGGTGCTAGTGCTAATAGTGTTACTGTAAGCCATACTTTACAAGCTGGAACTGGTCCTTTAGTATCTGATGAGACCGCAAAAATGGTATTAGAGTCTGATACTTTAAAATTAACTACACCTAATAATAATACTGTTAAGGTTGATTTAGTTTGGGGTTCTTTCTAATTTAAGGACAATCTATAATAATTATATTCGTGGTTTTTTTAAAAATCAACGAAGGAATTTGGGAGAGGAAAATTCCTCTCCCATTTTTTTTATATATAATTTTGTTTTATATAAAATTTAAGATAGAAAGGAGATACTTGCATGAGCAATAAACGATTCATCCCTGTTCGTGGTACTGAAGCTAAATTAGATTTAATGGGTTTTAATGATGGATATGTTTATTTTGCAGTTGATACTGGTAAAATTTTCATAGACTATACTCAAGCTGATGGTACAATGGTATCACGAAAGCTTTTAGGAAGCGGTAGTGGTGGTGGCTCAGGAAGTAATTCTGGCATTTATTATGCCAATTATACTCCGACTGATGCTGAAAAACTAGAAGATGAAATCAATATTCCAATCGGAGCTATTGAAGGCGGAGAGTATCCCGAAGAAGATGATTTAATTATCAATTTAGGTGATAATTGTTTTTATCGTGTAATAAAAGTTCAGCGAGCATTCCAAAATGTACTATGTCGTCGTTTAACTGTTGCTGGTGGAGGTGGCGGAGATGATCCTAGTTCATTAGCTTCTGACATTGAATTAACTGTAGACCCATTGCCTACTGTTAATTTAATTAATGGTCATTCTCAAGAAATAACATTTGTTGCCACATCAGCTAAAAATAAAAAGGGTAATTCTTATGACTCTATTCTAACAATTAATTGGAAATTAGAATATACTGATGATGGTACCAATTATAACCAATATAATTCAGGAACATTCCAAGTGCCTGATGGCGAGAAATACGCTTTTGAATTTGGTAAATTGGCTAAAGATGATGCTTCTTCAAGATTAGTATTAGTAGCTAGTCAAACCAATCATCCAAGTACAGTTACTCGTTTGGTAACATTTAGAACTTCTAAATTAGAATTACAAGAATCAAGTAGTTTTTCTAATTTAAGTTATTTCGAGCCTAATAAATTAGTACTACAATGTAATGTTAATGGCGCCATGGATAAAATTGTTGAATATTATTTTGACAATGAAGATGAACCATTTTTAAGCGTGCCTTTAGCTGCTAATTCGGCTACACTATAGACTGTTAATGTTTCACAATATATTCCTGTGGTTAATGGCTATCATAAAGTTTGGATTCGTTTATTCCAATCAATTAATGGTGAAAAAGGAATTGAAGTTGAACCTTTAATTTTTGAAGTAGCCGTTTATGATGGTTTAGACCCTCAAGCTCCTCCAATTATTTGGTTGGGAGATTATAAAGATGAATATTATAGCTATGATACTATTCAAATTCCTTTCCGTGTTTTCGACCCATAGGCTGAAAACCCAATAGTGCATTTTAAACGCAATAATATTGAACTTTCTTATTCTCCTCAAACAGTTACAGATTCTAAGAAATTTGCTATTTTTGAAATTGCTAATCCTGAATTAAATATAATTAATCACTACACTATTACTTGTGGTGATGGAGCTCGTGAAACTACTCGTAAAATTGAAATTCGTGTTGTAAACGATCCAACAAGAACAGACTTCGGCATTTAGAAGTAGGGCTTTTTAACCTATTTATTAAATACAGTAGGTAGTGGACGTTCTAATTCTGAAACATTAGCGAAACGCACTACTTTAACAAATGCTTCTACTGCCGCTGGAGCTGAACCTTGTGCAGCCACATTTACTAATTTTAATTGGTATAATAATGGTTGGACCACAGATGAAGATAATAAAACTTGTTTACGTATTAGCAATGGAGCTAAATTGTCTATTCCTATTGGTCGTACTGTATTTTCAAATCCCAGTGGTTCTCAAGCTACTGAACAGTCTCATAGTATTGAATTAACATTTAAGGTACGTAATGTTCAAGACTACTCAAATTTAATTCGTACTATCACTCGTTATAAAAATGATGAAGATTTATATAAAGCATTTTATGATGAAGAGACTGGTAAATTTAATACTACATATACTAACTATGATGCATTTTTAGCTTGGTATTTAAAAACTAATGAAGTTGAATTTGTTGATAAAAATGGTATTAAGCGTAGAATGGAATATGATGATTTAGAATTTAGTCATATTGCTAAATAGATTAATTTAAATAACGTTATAGGTAGTTATTATTCTGGTAATACTAAAGCTGTTACTGGCTTATGTTTAGGACCACAAGATGCATTTTTCTCTAATGGTATTGATACAGTAAACGTATCTTATGTAGAAAATAAAATTATTACTTTATCTGTCGTTTGTAAATACAGCAAAGAAAAAATTCAAAATTTAATTTACATTTATTTAAACGGTGTATTAACTAGTGTTGTAAGAAACACTCAAGAAAATGGATTTACTGTAGAAAACGATAAAATTGAATTTAATAGTGATTATTGCGATATTGATTTATATAAGATTCGAGTATATCGTACTGATTTAAATGTTAATGACATTGTTATGAATTATGCCGCTGATTTTGAGAATGTAAATATTTACGATCAAAATAAACTGGCAGAAGAAAATACTGCTATTGATGAATTCTAGTTTAGTTATACTAATATGATAAAGTATAATAACGATCACCCTGATGCTCCATTAATGCCTTATATTATTTTTGATACTACTAAATTAGAAGATAGCGAAAATAAATTACCTTATTCTAAAAAAGTTAAATTAAATGTTGGAGTTGAATTTGTTAACACTCCACTTGAAATGTATTATAATAAAGGTAAATTAGAAGAACTGGCTAAAGCTGATAAATTATTTGGCGATGGTGCAACAGCCGCTGAAAAACAAAAAGCTGTCGAAACTTATTATAAATATCATTGTCCTTCATTTATTAGTGACAGCGCATCAATGAGTGTTCAAGGAACTTCATCTGAATTTTATCCTCGTAGAAATTATAAAATTAAAACTAAAAATGCAGATGCGGTTGATGGTAAAAAGCGTGTTAATATTTTCTTAAACCGCGGTCCATTCAGAGAATAGTATAATGCTGATATGTTAGGTTCTACTTAGAAGCCTTATATTTTAAGCACAACATTAGGCCCTCTGGTTGATTCTGCTACTGGTCAATTAAAAATTAAATATTACGAAGATGAAAATGGTGAAAGAGAAGCCGTCTTTGATGAAGCCAATCCTTATAGACCTAATACTTTTTATATTGAAAATACTGCTTATGTAAAACGTGGTAGTGAAAAAACCCGTCAAAAATATTGGTATTTTAATAACTATACTTGCGGAACTACTAAATTTACTATGAAGATTGACTATATGGAATCTTCTGGAACTTATAATATGGGATTCGCAAATATGGTTAAAAATGCTTATTCTAAGCATCCATTAGATGATTATAATAACGCAAAAGCATTTTAGGTTTTAGACTCTGACGGAACTGAAGCTACTGAATATGTTCCTGGCACTACTTATACTTATTATAATCATAAAAACAATCCAAAAACAGCAGGTAATAAACCTTTTGAAGATAATCTTGTGATTACCAGTCAGGAAGATTTTGATTTAGGGCCATATGCATTATATCAAAAATTAATGGCTGAAAATCCATCAGTTTATACAAAATTAAAAGTAGCTGATTCAAGTAATCCTAAATATAATAAATGGTATATTATGGAACCTAGATATAGTGATTTTAAAGTTGAAAATACTGATGATTATCGTACTTCTGTACGAGGTTTCCGTGTACTTGCATTCCATAAAAAGAAGCCAGTTGATGGTAGTACAGAACCTATTTATCAATTTATTGGTATATATAATATGCTTTTAGATAAAGGCTCTGATGAGGTATATGGATTTGCCCTTGATAATACTACTGGCAAAGATCCAAAAGCTAAATTTATAGGAGATGGCTCTAAGAGTGTGCCTAAAGTGGCAGAATGCTGGGAGTTTGAAAATAATAGTCGTACTTTCTGTTCATATCGCGATCCACAAGACCGCAAAGACTTAAAGTTTGATGTATTTAATGCCGATGGAAGTCGTGTATTAAATGCAGTTCAATCTGCTCCTGTGGTAGCTGACTCATTTGAATATCGTTATCATGATGATGAAGATATTCTTGATTATATTATGGCTCCTGATGGAGAATGTAAAGACGACCCAACATTAACATTCTCTAAAGATAATATCACATTAAATCAAGAAAATCGCGCTCAACGTTTATTAAAAGATTATTCTAATTGGGAGCGCGCTGTAGCTTGGGTTTGGAGTACTTGCACTGAAAAAGTTGTATCAAATGGTACTTATAAAGTTTGTGATGTTGGTGAAGAGTTATTTGATAGTAATAAACATTATATCATGACAACTAATCCATTAACTTCTGAATAGGTTTATACTTTAGCTGAAGAGTATGTAAAAGGTACTACTTATTATAAAAAGAATCCTGATTATAATCCAAGTCAAGAAAATAGTAGTGAATATATTGTTGCTTATATTGGAACAGTATTATTTAGTGCTGTTAAAACTAGATTATATATTGGTGAAATTGATAAAAACAATAATGTTACCTATATCCCTTGTTATAGTACTGATACATTTAATCCAGATAAACAATATTATACTTTAGAGGCTTATAGCGATGAAGAGCTAGATACGAAGGCTGATAGATTAGTTGTTTTATGTAAAGATGAAGCATTTGATGAAAGTCAAACATATTATAATTATGATGGAAATGCTAAATGCGGTAAAGCGGTAACTAAAGCTAATGTGACTGCTGAAACTTATGAACCAAATAGATACTATATTGGAACTACTATTACTTATGGTGACCGTTCTTATAAATATGACACTCAAGAGTATCGTGGTGATAAATTTACTTATGAATTAAGTGACCACTTCGATAAAGAATATATGGCTACATATTTTGTTATGACAGAAATTTTTGAATGTTATGACTCTCGTGGTAAAAACTGTATGATGGCTTCTTGGGGTCCTCAAAAAGAAGGCGGAGACTATATTTGGTATCCAATTTTCTATGATATTGATACTCAATTGGGTATTAATAATACTGGTATTCCTTCATTTGAATATAATGTCGATGCCACTGAAGATGGTAACTATTCTACTTCTGACAGTGTTTTATGGAATAACTTCTATAAATATTTTAAAACTGGTTTAATCATTCCTAAATATAGACATTTACGTGGTATTACTACTAGTGTATTTGGTTCTAATTTAAAACAGCCACCTTTAAAAACTGTTGATCGTATTGAGTCATATTATTTAACTGATTATAATACAACAAACAATTTAGCCGACTTGGGCACACGTCCATTAGTAGCAGTTAACTTAGATGAATATTATAAATATATTACTATTACAAATGATGCTTCTTACTTAGATGGTACTACTGGACATATTAGTAGTGATACAACTGGTGTATATACTGTCGATACTAATGGTACTTATTTCTATGCTTTACAAGGAAATAGAAGCTTATCTCGTCAACAGTTCCTATCTAACCGTTTAGAGTATATTGACTCTTGGTTAAATGAAGGCAATTATCAACGTGGTGGTGCAAACCGCATTCGTGGTCGTGTAGCTGCTAACAATAAAAATAAAACTTCAGATAAATGGGTTGAAACTGCTAGTGATCCTTATTTCAAGGATGAAAGTACTTTAACTAAAAATCATTTATTTGATGCTGAGTATTGGATGACATTAACTCCAGCTCATTCTTCTTATATTACTCTTGGTGATGATAATGAAGCCTATCCTTCTCGTAAATATGATGGTATTCATGCACTAAGATTTAATATTGATTCTATTGAAAATGGTGTTCGTAAGAGTGAAAATTATCCTGAGCAATTATTATATGTTTATGGTATTAATTAGATGAAAGACCTTGGTGATATGAGTAATCTATATTGGCAAGAGTTTGAAATTTCTGGTGATGCCACTAAATTAACCAGTTTGAAATTAGGTTATGATGGCTTGGATGAAAATGGAGAACGTTGGCATAATGATAATGTTAACCAATTCAGTATTCCTGCCAGTGCTTCTGATAGTAAAGGTATGCCTTTATTGAAAGAAGTAAATATGAGTAATATTCAATTTAATGCAGCTTCTCCTGTGCTAGATTTAACTAGTTGTGAAAAATTAGAGAATTTCCGTGCTACTGGTTCTAACTTAATTAACGTATAGTTTGCTAAGGGCGTAGCGTTAAATACTGTATATCTACCCACTAGTATTACAAATCTTGAATTAATTGAAGCTAACTTATTAAAGAATGTAATCACTGAAGATGAATATGAAAATCCTGTTCGTGATGAGGAAGGTAATTTACACGCTAATCCTGGTTTATATCTCCAAGGTTTCTTCGATAATACTTCAACTGGAGATAAAGGAGATACAGTAATTGCTTCTTTAAATATCGCTGGTGGCGGATTAGGCTATGATAGTTATAAACTATTAAAACAATATTATACTATTCGTAGTCAATAGACTAATACTTCTCAAATCTCTATGACCAATGTTAATTGGTGTCCATATGTTTAGATGACAGTTGATGATGTGCGCGATCCATCTATTACTTATTATGTAGATAATGGACATTATGGACTAGAGCCTTATACTTATACTGATTTTGATACATGGACTATTAAAGTTGAAAATGGTGAAATTTATCGTAAGGATGAAACAATTCCAGAAGATAAAATAAATCAAATTACTGATTTAGCTATGTTTAAAGAATTTATTAGTGATAAAAAATGGATTAAGAACTCTAGTAAAAACATTCCTGATATTTCTGGCATTATTTATATTAATAATACAGAAGTTATTAAAGAATCTGAATTGCGTAATACAATTCAAGTGGCTTATCCTAATTTAACAATTTTCTGCGCGAATGTTGAATAGGGATATACTGCTAGATTTGTAATTATGGATGAAGATGAAGGTAATGATGGCCGCTATCAATTAATTGGTTCTATGACCTTAAAAGCTGGTGAGACATGGTTTGCCGACCCAATTGACGCTTTTGGTGATATTAGTGAGAAAAAGCCAAATCATGATTTCTATGGTTGGGCATTAACTAATTCTGCCAATGCTGATATTCTTATTAATATTGATAAAAGTATTAATAAATGGAGCGAACAAACTCTTGATACTAATATTCATACTTATACATTCTATGCTATTTGTCCTATCCACAAATGGAGTGTTAAATATTATTATAAAGATAATACATTAATTGAAGAGAAAAAAATCCCTCATGGTAATTATGCTGTAATGTCTACTATTATTCCTTGGAAGGATGATAGTGATTTACCACTAGATCAAACTTATAAATTCTTAGGATATAGCCGTTCTGCAACAGCTTCTTCTGCTATTAAAATAGAAGAGTATATGATTACTGAAGATACTACGTTTTATGCAGTATTTGATAATAATCCAATTAATGTATATGAAGATATCCATCCTGAGTATTTTGCGGTTTCTGAATAGACATCTGGTCTTACTCCAGCAAGTACTTATTATACCGACTGGGCCGGAGAAACAAAATGGAATATTTCAGATGGCGTAACTTTAGCTTTGACTAAAAAAGTTAAAGGAAAGATTACAGTACCAGCATTCTTTGATGTAAATGGAGTATCCAAAAAAGTTATCGCTATTGATGCGACATTCGGTTCCCCTGGAGATATTTATGATACAGATATTGATAGTCCTCGTAATCCAGGTTTCCCAGGAAAATCTTCTACATTAAATTCTGTTACTTATGTTCCAGTTTGTTATGGTGAGAATTTAACTCATGTATTTTTTGAGAAATATACAGAAAATGATGTTGAAAAATGTAATATTAGATTTTTCTGTGGCGCTACCTTCTCTCATTCAATGAATTTAGTGTGGGTAGAATTCCCTGAAGGATTGAGATTGATTGGAGACTATGCATTTAAAATGCCTGGTTGTCAATCTCGTGTAGTATATCCAAAATTCTCAAACGTAAATATTGGTGGTACAATCTCAGTAATTAATCAAAGTGCATTCCAAAATACATTCTCTGGAGATAATGACACATTAATTATTGGTTCTAATGTTTAGAAAATTGATAATGGTGGTTTCACTTTCTCTAGTTATAGTGATTTAAATAGTGATAGAACATTAGGAATTAAAAAGATTATTATCGGCACTCCCGAAGCAAAATCTAAGTTACGTATTGTGTCTGGTGATCCAGCCTTTATTAACTATGCTTCTTGGTCTGCAATTACTATAGAATCAATTGATTGGTATACTACTTTGAAGCAAGACGCTGCCAATTCGTTATTCTCAGGATTTAATAAAATTAATTATATTAATTCATGAAAGGAGAAAAGAAAATGACTAAAATTGTGATGTATGAGTATTTAGGTACCAATGGAACAATTCTTTCTCCCATTCATCTTGAAGATATATATTATGTCAGAAAACTTCAATTACTTGCTGATAATAATAAACGTCTTACTAAAAATGGAAAAGATTTTGTTCAGAGTGTAGTTATTCCAGAAGACGAATTAGATTAGTGGAAAGAAGTTTAATTGGGTAGTTCCAGTTATCTAATATATAACTTTTTTGAAAAATAGAGAGAAGAGATTAATTCTCTTCTCTCTATAAGGAAAAATTATTTTAGAAAGGAAGGTTTTCTAGTCTATGATTACAAAATATAAAGACTCTGTTAGATTAGCTTATCAAAAACTGTATGAAGATATTAATAAAGCTAGTAATGGGGAAATCCAAATTGATAACCTTGAGAGCTTTTTTGGATATATACAAGAAATTGGTGAGTTAGATAAAAAGTTTTTAAGACTTCCTTTGGATGAGCCTTTATTTGAAATTGATGCTAATAGCCGTAAAATTACAATTCCTTCTGATTTTGCTGCTAATGGTTTATCAGTTCAAGGAGATCATTTAGCTGAAACTGTTTTCTTTAGCATTGATAGATATTTTGATTATATGGATTTAAACAATTGTAACATTCGTATTAATTGGAAGATTGGTGATGTTTCTGGCCAATCTGTCAATTTCTCTAAAAGCGTTGATGCTGAACCAGGAAAAATTATTTTTGGCTGGCCTGTGGCAAAAGACTTAACTGGCAAAAGTGGTACTTTAAGCTTTGCAGTTGAATTTTATATTGAACGTGATAATGTTATCAGTTATAGTTTAAATACTTTAATCTCAACAATTAATATTAAAGAGGGATTAGTTTTAATTAATCCTACAGTTATTAATGTTAATGATGATATTTTAAATATGCTTCAAAATAGTAGTTTCGGTGAAGGTGAAGCTGAAGTCCCAGATTTAGCATGGCTTACCAATGGTTTGGTCACTAATCCTGATTCCACTGTAGCTTTAGAGTTTATCAATTTAGCTGGCAATGCTATAGATAATGGCGACTCTCAAACATTATCTTCTGTACCTGTAAAATTATATGCTCGAGCTCAAGCGGGTGCGGCCGACATTAAGTACTCTACTCCTGCTGGAAAAGATGACCCAGTAGATGAGTATGTTTTAGTTTCTAAAAAAGATGAAAATGATAATCGTATTCCTTTAGATCCTACTGGTACTTATTACGTTAAAGAGGGTAGTGTTTATAACATTGCTTCAAGTGAAGATATTCGAACTTGGAATAATCCTGAAATCGCTATTCCAAATAAGAGTGAATTATATGCTCGTTACTCTACTATTGAAGTAAATGGTGTTGGTGAATATTACATTCAAGCACAAGGAATTATTTTTGATAAAGATAATAAGAAAATCGGCCAAGGAGCTCTTAAATCCACTCCAGTGGTAATTTGTCCTGAACCAGATGCTCCTGCTGAAATTACAATTACTTCTAATAATAGTAATTTAGAAGATGAAGGTTATGATATTGATTTATCTGTGGCTGATTCTGTTGCATTTTTAACAGGTGATGCAGTTACCCTAACTGCGACTGCTTCTGGATATGATAATAGAGATGCATATGAAGCTCCTGACGTAGGCGTTGAACCTAAAGCTTTAGTTCAATATATTTGGTATAAAGATGGAAATGAAACTCCTGTTAATACTTCAAAGTGGATTCGCTCTACTGAAAATAATAGTTTTGTTGTTAGTGAAGAAGGTAAATATGTTGTTGGAGTTAAAACATTCTTAAATGGTCAAACCACTTTAGATGAAACTAAATCTAAAGAATATATTGTTTCTCCTTTAGCTTCTAAAATTGAAGAAAATAGTATTATTTTAGGCTTAAGTAAACAAGGTGGACAATATTGGATTAATTTAAGTGAATCTGTAAACGGTACATTAGATAAAAATACTCAAAAATCATTTGATGTTAAATATGTTTTAACAGCCACTAACGAAAAAACTTATAGTGACGAAGTAATTTGTACTTTATATCAATTACCAGACGCCGAGAGTGATGACACTAATCCTATTTTTGTTTGTGAGTTAGAGTCTTCTGATGTTGAAGGCGGAAAACATACTACAATTACCTCTTCAATGGTTGGTAATCAAGAAGGTAATTATTTTATTCGTGTAACAAATAAATATAATGGAAGTGCCTATTCACTAAATAGTGATGCATTCTATATTAATATTAAATAATAAATTTTGTGAAAGGAGAATGAATAATCATGATTACTAATTATCAAGATTATGAGAATAAGCTATGGTCGATTGATAAGCAAATGCGAACTTCCACAGCCATTCTCCTTCCAACTCCGCCTAAAGAAGAATTAATCCCTATCGATTTAAATGAACGTAAAATAAAAGTGCCTAAGTCCTTCATTATCGTCTCTCAGGACCATTCGGCTGAGACTTTATACTTTACATTTGATCGATATTTTGATGGCATGGATTTATCAAATACCTGTTGCATTATTCAATTCCAAAATGCGAAAGGTGAAGCTTATTATTATGTAGTGCCTTATATGGATATTACTACTGATAATGTAAATCAAAAAATCATTATGCCTTGGGTAATTCAAAATGCCGCTACTCAATATGCTGGTACTATAAAATTTGCTATTAAATTTTTTAAATTAGATGCTACAGGGCATTTAATATATGAGTTAAATACATTAGTTGCTGAAGCAATTGTAGAACAAGGTTAGAATTGGGATCTAGATAATATCTCTCAAGAAGAATTTGTTTTTGATAACGCATTTATTTAGGCAATTCATGATTTAGAACAAGCACATTAGGACGGCACATTTGCTTTAGAGTGGATTGATAATTTTTAATAAAATAAAAATAAAGGGAAGACTTTAAATTAGTCTTCCCTTTATTTTTTTGGGTAAATATAAATAATAATT
>OLWV01000457.1_pt1 | contig 15625 bp, 19 predicted proteins | sample 1644161 | NCBI WGS metagenome assembly OLWV01 (sample SAMEA103958163, study PRJEB25191) | human gut metagenome
GACGGACACCATTAGTCCGTCTAGCACGAACACTTGTTCGATGTGGATAACTTATTCCGATAACATGCAAATTGTAGTACCGCAAAAAACGCATCCAGTAGGTTCTTGCGTTTGGTAGTACAGATATTTATTCTTATTTATAATTTGTATATCATTGCTACGAATAGCTAAAATGTTATCGTCTTTGTGTATTAAAGATTGCCATATACTAAAATTGCTTACCTTGTAGCCGCTCTGTATTACTTTTGTCAGATCTAGTTGTGCAGTGTAAGAAATAAAATTACTTGGAGCATTCCCGACAAATATAACTCTATGAAACATAATAATAATATCATTTATCTTTAGCATTGTTATATAAACTTCTACATTTACCGGAGAACCGCTTATACTGGTAAAATCATCTTTACCAAAACGCAAAAATTTGATACTTGGCGTTATTTTATAGATTTCTGATTCCAACGACTGGTCAGCGTTTTCTCTGTTTTTGGTTTCATCATCAATTTTTTTGTTTAGTTTTGTATCTTCGTTTAACCTTACTTTTGCTTCGTCGTATAGCGCTTCGTCGATTTTTACAGTTCTTGCAAGATCGGGGTCTTCCGTGGTACTCTTGGACACCGGAAACTTATAGTGTTCTGTCTCAAAAATTAAATTTTCGTCTGGGTGGTAATCTCTTTTATACATTTTTACATCCCCCCTGTCAACTTAATATACCAAACTCTCCAAGTGCATACACTTGCAAGTTAGGGTTTCTCGTTTGCGCGCTTGCGTTGTAAGCCACAACTGTCCATTTATCAACATTAACAATGATTCCTTCGCAGTCAATACTTGCATTAGCAAGAAAGTATAATCCATCTTTCTGCATACTTTCTGGTAGCAAGATTCTTGTGCTTGCACCCGCTTCTAACGTCACAACATGTTCCCAGATACCTCCATAAGTTACAACATGCTCTAAGATTCCTACTGTTACAAAATCTTTGATTTTTTCATTTACTTCATTTTCAAAGTTAGTGATAATATTGTTAATTTCTTCTTTGTATGAATTAAACTGATTTGTAATATCTGACTGGAATTGGTTGTTATTTTGTACCATATTGTTAAAAGTTTCCGTCCACTGCGCAAAAGTAGACACCCACTGCGCAAAAGTAGACACCCATTGCGCCCAAGTAGCCGACCATTGCGCCCAAGTAGCCGACCATTGCGACCACGTGGTTTTTATGACATTCCATTCTGTCACAATGTTATTCCACTGATCGACAATACTATTCCATTCGTTAATAATTTGATTTAAAAGATTTGTAGCATCCTCTATAAATTTTTTTTGTGCGTCAGTAAGATCGTTTACTTGTTTAATAAGCTGATTAAGAATAGCACTTGTGCGACATAATACTTCGTAATACGACAGCGCATCATCATAAACAAGTGGTTGAGTTTTTTGCAACCAAAATGCAAAGTCTGGAAAATGTACGTTATACAGTCCAGAATTTACGTTAGGGTCAAATGGGTTAATTTTGTTCGCCATTTTATTCTCCTCTCTATCTCATCCAATCAATAGATAAGCCCAAGTTTCCGCGGTTTCCATATGCCGCCATATTAAAATCGTTTCCATGTTCGGAAAAATCGTCAAAAATTGACATAAACAATTCTTCACAATCTGCAATAATCGCATTATTAACGTTTACAATGTGCTCGCGGTACATAATAAGTTCGTTCATTTTACTGCCACGCCATCCTTTTTCTGTCCGATGGCTAGTGTCTACAACTGATGTATTACTCTTACCTGTGTTTTTCTCACTAACTGCGCGGCTGTCCTCTCCTGTGCTTTGACCTCTAGTCATGCCGGACGCATAGTCTGTGCCGGAAAAATTAACTTGCGGGTTATCACTGTTAATACGCTGATCGTTAGCGCTACTAGTGCTAGCATCGCTCATGGTTCGATCTGCTTGTGATATATTGCTTCCGTCACTTGTGTCGGTATCGTCAAATGTCATGTTTGTATTTTCTAAAATTTGTGCAACACTTAAATTGCTATCATACATTGCTTTATATTTAGGCATGTTACGTCTCAATGTATCATTAAGTCTAAGCTTAAAAAGACCGATTGTTTCAAAACCGATTTCGCACATGTAAAAGTGTATAATAAACATACGTTCAAAATTTATCCGGCTTGTCTCGTCGTCATTGTACCACGGGAAAGTAAAATCAAAAAGCTTAGGCATACCTTTTTCGATTTTGTCGTAAGTAGTAGCGTTTATATCTTTCCAGTCCGTAAAGCTTTCAATGTAGTCTCTAATTCTGGTTGTATATGTCGCCATTTTCAACACCCCCATTTGCAAGGTTTTCTTTTCGCTCTACGCCTAAACCGTTGCCGATGTATCGCACGTCAACACTAAGTCCAAATAAACGGTTGATTTGATCGCACGCACGCTTTCGCACACCTAAAAAAGATTGTCGGTTAATTAACGTGAGGTCAGCATCTTGTTCGACTTCGCTTGTAATTAAACGCTCTTTTTTTGTGCCGTCAATGTTATTTATACCAAACTGTAAGCAAAAATCAGCAATTTCCTGACGCATAGCTGTAGTGAGATCTCCAAACACGTTAGGCGGGTTTAGATTTAGTACTTTCATGTTCTCAACGTTACTAATTCCGTCTTTAACGCTGATAAATGGTACAAAATCATTATACTGTTTAAAAAGGTTTTTTGTGCTTAATCTCTGGTTATCACTGCCTGCAATAATAACGGGTGTTCTTTGCGCGTAAATGTTTAAATTTCTAGTCATCCTCATATTTGCCAAACTCTCCGCATACATCTGCACATAATCTACACTAGGATATCCCACGTTGCTATCCCAGATAATGACGCTATTATTTTTTCCCAGTGCCTTAAAATACTGTTGCGCATATGCAAAACGCATGTTCGGTACGCCGTAAATATCTACAGTTCCGCCCATATTGGTTTTCATAACAGCATATTTTTCAAGCACATCATCCTCAAAAAATACTGCTTGCCCCCACCAAAAAAGATAATCTTCGATTACTCTTGGCGGAATTTCGTCCGGCAGTCCTAGCCATTCAAAGCGGTTCACAATCATTTCGTGTAGCATATTAAAATATCGTATATAATAATTGCGATACTGCGGCACGCTGAAATATTCCGCGTCTTTTGATTGATTTTTCATTTTCCACCTCTTTTTCGCTAATTGTTTGCAAGTCCATAATTACCAATGTCATTAGTATGCCATATTGTCACACCACGATCAAAAATAGATCGCAAAATGACAAGGTAATCTAAATCAATGTTTCCGCTGATTGTGCAATTACGTGTTTTGACAAAATCCCACGCGTTCCGGTTATTGATTGATGGTGTACCAATTTCGCCAATCTTATAGCCAAACATTGTAAAATAATCATCAATCTTACGTGCATACTCTGCACGAATCTGCATCGGGTAATAGCTGATGTGATCGTTACCTATAATTTTGCTTGCATTTCCACTAGATGTGGTAACATTTCCGCTCGGTTGTAAAAAATGGTTGACAACGGATTTTATACCGTCTCCTATAACCTCCGACCAATCAGTGCTACTAAGTGTTGCAAGTGGGCTAGACTTAAAAGCATCACTCGCGGCTTGCTTTCCTGTCGCTATGGCGTTCCCGCCCGCACTTGCCGCCGCACCCAAAAATCCAAAACCTGCACCAGATAATGCTTTTCCAACTCCGCTAAAAACTCCGGCGGCTGTGTCAACACCTTGTGACACTACGTCTCCGGCACTTATTAAAGCACTCGCTCCCGCCGTACTTGTCATCTGTGCAACATATGCTTTGTACGCATCTGTCATTATTGCGCATTTTGGGTAGTCCGAAAATGTAAGCATATCTGTGTAATCCTGTGCAAAGCCCTTATACTGTATTGGATAAGATACTAATAACGGGTTGGGTGTCATTGCTACAGTATAAGTAAAACTACAAGCTTCGCTTGAAAAATATTCATACTTATACTCAATTCCCGTACCGTTGTTGTTATTACCATATAAAAAATTATACGGATAACAAAAAAGCTTTTTGTTTTTTGGTACATATCCATCAATGCTGTCGTATTTTTTAGGTAAATTTAATTGTTTGAATTGTGTTTCTTCAGCTATAAAACTTGTTGGCATCATAAACGCGTTTAAAATTCCGTCGATCGTACCGTTTGCGTTAGCGGCAATTAAAAAATCGTTTACGCCGTCTCCATTATCGAAAACGTTAAAAGTGATAGCAGTATACACACCATCTCTAAATTCTCCGCCGTTAAAATTTCCGCTCTCGTCAAACGCACTCGGAATAACAACGCTCATAATGTTTCGGTCACTTAGTTCCGGTGCATCATAATTCTGTTCCGTTTCTTGTTTAACGATATACTCTCCCGTCTCTAATCCCTCTGGAAAAGTATACTTGCCTATAACATCATCAGACTTTTTTACAATTTGACGCTCGATATAGCACTTATTTAATATCATATCAAACTGGCAATTTGTCCAAACGTCCATTATAAAATGCACACGACAGGAATTAACAGACAACGGTTCTACGCTTGTAATAAAACCATACATCCAATTATCCATATAGCCTACATTTTTAAAAGCAATATAGTTTGCGCTGTCAGCGTATAATTCGTTTACGGGTGCAGCAAAGTCTGCATAACCCCGCTTGACTGGTGCGGCGTTGTCAGTAGCATAGATCGCTTTGCTATCAACATATGCGAAAAGTTCTTCTCGGCTATTGAAAAGTCTTACATGATTGTAGGACGAATCCCATGGAATCCCTCTGCATATTCTCACTTGCGCAACAGGTGCTATTCCATCTACGTTTTTTTGTGTTGGCATCGGTATCATGTTATCCATGTTTCCCTCATTTCTAGGGGAGCATTGTGCTCCCCTCAAATCAATGTTTCGCGTGAAAACATTTACTAATTGACTGTAACAGTACCTGTTCCGCTGATCGCGCTATTATATCTTGATGTCGCTTTAACGGTAAGCGTTGCCGCTTTTTCGTCGTTTGCAATATGCAAGATATTAGACCCCGGAATAAAACTTGTATACTGGCTCGTAGCGCCCTCAACATCAAAATCAAGCATCTGCGGCGTGTACTGGCTGTCTCCTGTTACTAACGCTGTAACTTCTACATCAGTTCCCACGTTTCCGGCAGTGTCCGTAACGCTAACGGTTGTAAGACCGACAGTGTCCGTAGTAAAAACAATGCATGGGAAAAACGGAGAATAGGAAAACATTTCACTCATTGTGTAAAAGTAATTCCAAGTTAAAGCCGCACCATTTCTCGAATCCGTCAGTGTCCGGAAGTTCTCGCGTACGTTGAAGAATCGCATATCGAATAACGCAAGTTTAATATTCGGGTCGTCAAACTTGTCAATGATAATTTTACGAACAGTAATGTCAACTTTGCTCATGTTAAAAGCTGTAGCAAGTACTTCAACGTCTAACTCTGCGTCGATCTCCGGTGTGGTAATGTAAAAGATCGTCTGATCGTTTGCGCAACTGTCTGCTCCGGCAATGTTGTACTCTGGATGGGGAAATTTCATCTGTCCGATGTAAGCTTTTACAAGCTTTGTCAGCTTTTTAGCGTTTTCTGCGCTCGCTGTAGGGTCTGCAACATTAACCGCGTAAAGCTGATCTGACGCGCTCGCACTCTCGATCAACCGTTTCATGCATAAATATTCATCCCAGTTCGCCGCCGCAAAAAGTGATTGTACTTTTGCGTTAATCAGATCTCGCACACCATACTCTGATCTAAATGCTGTACGCAAGTTATCAAATGTAACTGTAACCGCGTACTGGATAGCGGGCGTGATCTTGTGATAAGCCGCCATAATGCTTGACTGATAGTAGGCATACAGTTCTGCAACGGTCGCAAACTGGTTAAACTGCTTGCCTTTTGCCATGTTGATAAAAATCTCTTCTTCCGTGCCACCGTACCGCATAGGGTCTCTCTTAAGCACTCCGAGCGGATTCTCAAAAAATACGGTTTCGATTCTCTGCTCCATAATCTGTTCAACCAATGCATTAGCAAACGCGTTACGCAACGGAACAATGTTCAACAAACTCTCATAGATACTTGAGATATTATCTGCTGTCGCTTCTGGAATTCTGTTTTGATATTCCAAGCTCTGCATTGATCGCACTGCGTTCAAAATGGCTACGTTTGTAGCCGGTACTTTATTACCCATTTCTTTCTCCTCTCTTACTCTGTACTGCCATCAAAATCAAGCATTTCCGGCGTCACATCTTCGATCACACTTTCATCTGCTTTCGGCTCTTCAATGCCCGTTCGCGGTGTTTCCTGTCCGGCTAACATCTCGCCAAAACGCGCAATGTACTTTTCGCGCAAGCCCTCATAGCGTTCTTTGTAGCCGTCGTCTGTTACATTTGCGCCGCTTCTGATAGATTCTGTAATCACATTGATTTCTTCGTCCAATTCTTCCGGCGCTTCGATCTTTCCCAAGATCGCTTTTAAAGCTTCGTCTGCTGTCATTCTTCTACCTACCTTTCCCTAAAAATGGTTTTAAATAATATATAAATGGTGTTTTTCTAGCGCTTGGAATAGGCGCTACACCAGATATATTGATTGTACATTCTTGGTAAATATTTGTATCACTTAATACAAAAAAACGAATAATTACACGCCGCAATGCTGTAACATTTACTTTAATATAACAATAACCTCTTTCTTTTTTAACAAGTTCCGCTCCGTTTGGTACGCTAACTCCCCAATCATAAATTGATCTTACATTAAATCTAACAACAGTACCAACGTTTGCTTGTTGGCTGTAGGGGGTAACGTTAATCTCCGGCGCGGGCGGCGCGGGTCTGTTTATACCAATCTGGCATTGCGCTGTAATGCTCTGATCTTCAACTAACCAAAAACTTACAACACTTGTAACTTGCGCGCCGTTTGCATTGCCGCTAATAATCAAAGCATTAGTTTCTTTTGTTGCTGTTAGATACTGACCGATACTATAAGTCCATTCCGAGTTAGCATTAACAGTAATTCTAATACTTTCCCCATCTACTATACTAGCACTAATAGGGTCTATTCTCAACACTTTTATTTCCGGCGGCAAGTTACCATGCATATCGTCGTAAACATCCATACTACAAGCAAAACGATAATCTTGGACATCTTGCCCCTGCAAGGTTGGATTTTCAAAGTTTTTAAGCACATATGTGCTCGCTGTGCGCATATCTGTAGCATTTCGTAAAACCTCAAGAGTGCTCGAGAATGATGTTTCTAGTTCGTAACTTAAATAATAAAGCGCTAATTCAATGCTACCTATACTACTATATCCACCGCTTTTCCATGCATCATAATAACCTGTCTTACGCGTGTAGTATGTCCATTGTGCCAACCCATAACCCTTATGCACTGTATCTCCGTCTAAACCGCTATTTATAAACTGCTCGCGTGTTACAGTACCATTATCTACACTGTTAGTATAAATACGGCTTCTATTAAAAAAATTTGTACTATTATTATCGTTTTCGCACCTATAAGGCACAATTCCACTCTCCGCCCATAAGTTACCAAGCAACGCAGCTAAGCCTATTTCGTTGTTGATTAAATTATATAAGCCGTTCCAAACTGCTCTAGTGTAACCATAATCACGATAATCAGATCGTCTACCCATCACATCAACCTCACACTAAGTATATCAAGCACAATATCTTTACATTTCAGATCTTTAAATCTTAACAATCCCAAGTCATAAGACCGTTTAAGATAGTCATAGATAAAACTCTGACTACTCAACATCAAAGTGTCTGCATTATGACTGCTCGCGTCAAACGTAAAGCGATATTTACAACTCTGGTCTACAGTTCTGTCAATATACACAATACCTTTTTCTGGGTACTCTCTTACTGCATAGTTATCTTTACCGCAAACAAGCGTAAATATATAACGGCTGTTTCCGCTAACAGTTTCTACAAAAGCGCTTGCATCACATAAATACACGCCATCTGCGCTACTCTTCTGATACTGACTATTTTTAAACACTTTTGCAAATTTGCTTTCATTCATTGCGTTTTGCGCATCTTTGTTAATAACAAATTGTGCAACCCATCCATGACCACGCAAAAAATTAGTGTTATCCCTTAACCTTTTGTGTATTCCAAAATATATAAAATACGGATTTAAAAGTGTTACATAATTTGCCATTAAATAAGTTGGTACTTCTCGTACCTGTTTCCCTTTACCTCTACAGATCGTTCTCAACGTACTTTCAAACTTTGTTATCTCATTTTTTAAATATCCATTATTTTCAAGCACAAATTCATCAAAAACAATCAAACTAACGTCTTTAAACATTGGGCTGTACTTTTTGAGTTTATCGGTATTGTTAAAATATACCGCATATCCAAGTAACACAACGTTATCATCTTTATCATGTAGCATCATTGCACTTATCAAGCCTTTTACGATGCTTTTATTAGTCACAACTTTTCCATACTCGGGGTAAATGTCCAGTACATCTTCATACATTTTTCCACTGCTCGATATTTCATCCTGTGTTCTGTATAAAAAAACAACTTGCTTATCATTCTGCACATTTTTTAAAGATTCAATCAAAAGCGCTGTAGTCTTTCCGGCACTACGATTTCCGATAATCATTCTCAAAATCGGTTCATCGTTATCTAAGTCTTTGACATTTTTTATACTATCAAGATTATAAAAAGCCATTACGCTTCCTCCTTAAACTGGACTAGCGGGAATCGAACCCGCATTGACGGAAATCAAAATCCGTTGTTCTACCGTTAGACGATAGTCCCTAGAAATGTTTCACGTGAAACACTTCTTATTTTTTCGGTGCTTTCTCCAAGATTTCTCTAATCTTTTCCGGCACTAAGCTTTTATTTATCCGGCTGACATTTTCCAAAATACTGCCGATTTCCATTAAAATAATATAAACGCAAATACTCTCGAGCACCGGAACACTAAATCCCATATCAAGATACGTCTGTCCGTAGTCAATCAAAAAAGCAACAGCCACAATGACGATCTCGCCGAACTTGTTAAAAAGTCCATCACGCATGATACTGCTATTAAAAGTATTGTTTTTAATAGCCATAACAATTCCGGTAATAAAATCAAGCACAATAAACAGCATTACAATTACAATACTCATTTTCTCCTTCTTTCTGCGGCGGTAGCAATTAACAGAATTACCGCCGCGTTTATAGTTTTAGAGTTTCGCGGTATCGGCTCGCACCAACCACGGCGCGGGGCACGGTTTTTCCCGTCGGTTTACGCCCACAAAAAACCAATCCGGTACTACTCCACACACTCCAATTACTCGGACATAGGACATTTCGTAAGGAATATAGGAAGAATTTAGTAATTGAAGTGTGTGCAATAGTACCATATAAAATTATGTTTTATGCCATGTACGGCAAGCCATGCCGCTTCATGCCGGTTTTGCCGTACATGCCATAAATGCCATTCTTACGCCGTGCAATGCCGTGAATGGCATTGCACGCCGATCTTACCGATTAAACGGGTTGTACGGTTCTGCGGGAACAAGCTTGGAAATGTCAATTCCCTTGAGGTATGCGCTCTGGTACTTCTTTCCCTTGTACTTGCCCTCAACAACCTTAAACGCAATTTCTACTTCGGAATCAGCACCGATCTCTTCCGCCTTAATTGCTGTCTCGTCGTCCGGTTTCTGCTCGACACCATCAAGATAGATCGGGAAGTCGAACTGGGTATGTGCCTTTACAAGCTTTGTGCCGTCATCGGACGTCTTAATTGGGCAGTCAATCTCGGTGTTCAGACCCGCTTTTTCGATCAGCTCCGCCGCGGCTTCATCTGTGATATCTACCATGATGGAAAACTTGCCATCATTTGAAAATGTGGAATAAACCTTACCTGTTGCGTATAACATAATTTTTTCTCCTTTTCTCTGATTAGATTTAATGCTGAATAATGGTGCAAGCATGTTTCACGTGAAACATTTTAAAATGTTGCTTGCTAAGATCTCTACTTCTTTGACGCTTTGTAAGCGTCGTACTCTTCTGCTGTCATCGAATTTTCGATGAACGTAGACAACGGCATGAAGCGGGTTTCCTCTTTCCGGTCAACTTCGATCAGATTACCCTTTGCGATACCGAAAGACTCTAAAATCTCGTCTCTCTCCGCCGCTGTGGTAATCTCATGATCCCATTCTACAAGGTCTCCCATTTTAATGCCGTCTGTTGGCGATACCGTCATAATCTGGTATACTACTTTTGTTGGGATAGTTCTGGAAATTACCTTTTCCATTTTGCTTTCCTCTCTTTCTTTGTATAATGTAGCGAAACTGCGTAGCTTGTTATAGCTTGCCATCGTCAGACTGTAAGTTGCTATCTTTTCAGTGACGGGAGAATGTTTCTCCCGTTTCGGCTTTATCTGAAAAAATCAGTCTTTTTTGTTTTATTATCTAAATATAATTTAATATATCCAACTGTTTCCGGTTCTACCAAACGCCCAAGATCTTTATTAGAAATTCTTGTGACGTGAAAGACAAAAGTATTGTCTGTATCACGGTATATTTCTTTAAAGAAATAAGTGTGAGTTGTGTTTTTATAGTAGTTACTATATCTCTCTACCGCTCCCATTAAATTATACTGTGTATTTTTTGTTATTCTTACCATTTTTGTTTCCTCACTTTCTTTAAAAACTCATTAAGCGTATAAGATATTGTTTATTTGATTCTAATTCATCGTCCTTTAACTGATTGACAACATTCAATACATTTTCCATTTTGGCTTTTGGAAATGCACCACCAATATAGTGAAATATTGAAGCGCCAAACGGGCTTATATTATTTTTCTTTCATGTGCCTTTTTGTAAAATTGTAGATGTCTTTCTCTGCCTTTGTCATTGTGGATTCCTCTCTTTCTTGTTTTAATTGCTTTGTTGTTTTGTATGTTCCTTACATTATTTATTATACGCTTATTGGTGGAAATGTCAAGAAGTTTTTTTCTAATTTTAAAATAATATAAATTCGTACTCCGTTATGGCGTTTCAGTTACTTCTTCTAAAGTTACATTGTCCATTATAAAAGCGACTACTCTGAAATTATGGTATTTAGAAATCATATCTATTGCCGAACCAGAATCACGAACTACTTTTCCATCATGTAGATACGCAATGTCTATATTTGAATATGGTGTCCAACCGCTATTTAACATGTATAAATTATAAAAATTCATTTTGTTTTTCTCTTCTTGTTTTGCAGACCTTGTACGTTACGCCCATTAGGGCGTTTCGGCTATTCTTGTTCTCTTAAAAATAATGAGTTTTTATAAAAACTTAAAACCTCAAATTTTTTATATTTATAAATTATGTCTAACGCCTGTCCAGAATCCCATTTAGTATCACCTAAATGATTGTAGCTAATAGTTAATTCTGTGTTTATATCCCATTCTGCGTTCGCTGTGAATAAATCAAATAATGTCATTTTTGTTTTCCTCACTTTCTGTTTTGTTGCGTTGTTTATATGTTCCTTACATTATCTATTATACGCTTATTGCCGGAAATGTCAAGAAGTTTTTTTTACCTTTTCATAAAACGATCTTCTCATGTTTATTTCCTCACTTTCTTGTACTTTGTTTCCTTACATATCTATAAAATTTTTTCCTATGATTTCTGAATACTCGTCTGTAATGCCTAAAGTGTAAGATGTATCTACTATAGCTATATTTGACGCTGTTGTAAATGTTGATTCTTTACCTATATAATCTGTTATTGTTATCGAATGTATGTTCGATTCATTAAAATAAGACACGGTGCGTCCAGAATCAGTAAAAACCTTTCCAATTTTAAAATCAGCTATGCCGTTTCCGCGCTCTAACTCTGCCGCACCTTTTTGCTTTGATAGACCAGATACAGTAACATGTAACTTGTTATCTTTGCTATCTATGTATGCGTACTTTTTTGCACCTAGCGTCTTAAATTTTTTATAATTACCGTCGTCATCCCATATCCCTAAATAAAAACGCGTTGCAGTACCATCTTCATTTTGGCGATCTGCATAATTGCGATAACGTTGTTTTTTTGCTAATAAGTAATCATTCCGGTCTTTAAAGCTTTGTAAATGCTGTTTTCCTATGAATTTTACGCTGTCAGTGTCGGCGTAGACAAAATCCCACCCGACAGCATCAATCATTTTTTGCAACTCCCAACGCGCATTTGCAGTAATATAAACGCCCCATTGATAAAGTAAAAATGAATTTTTTGATGTAGAATACTGTGCTATTGATTCTATTAAATCTAGTGTAACTTTAGACCATTCGCCATTATTGTAAACTATTTCATCATGACATATATCTGTAACCATTGTACCAAAAACAGAATTTAAGCTGTTTTTACTTTTCATATACTCATATTCTTTTCCTTTTACATCCTTAAGCTGTGTTTTTTTGTCGTAAAACTCTAACATAGTGCTTACTATTGGTGCAGGCAGATAATCTTTTTTCGCCATATATCCGCATAGCCACTCTATACCTTCAAAATGATATTGATTGCAAATAATGATAAAGTCTAGTTCTGTGCAAGCATACGTTGCCCAATCAGCCGATAGCACGCGCCCGTTGTCATTTATGTATTCCTTGCTAAATGCTGTACAGTGTGCAAAATCAATATAAGGCACTGTCACATCATCATGTACTGTTATAGATTTAAACGTTACTTGCATAATGATAGCGTTTTGTTTTTTGTTACAATCAGATAATAATTGTGTAAAGTTTTTTGGTACATACTCTATAAACGGTGTCATAGGGTATAAGTCCGAGCATATGCATGATGGATAACTTGACACTCTATCCATACTGTAGACATTCTCAACTATTGCATCCGCGTAGTATCTACTTGCATGCGTATTTCCGCCGCGAAAAACTTTTCGTAATAATGTATATACTTCCGGCGTAGGCATGAGACTTTCAAATAATTCCCTATAATGTTTGTCCTCTCTGCAAGCTTTGCGCATTTCACGGCGCACGTATCCGGTCGATGTTAGAGGTATTGTTGCTAGTGTGTCATTGTAATCATCCATTTTTGACAGTATACATTCCTCAAGTCCTTTTACATCGTTATAATCATATGCTAACTCTGTTTCAGTTTGCGGTGTATCCGGCGTGCGCACTTTTTTATAATCATATCTATCTTGTAGCTTATAATGTACACAAAATTTTGAGTTTTCACAAAATTTTGATAAACTCATGTTTGATAAAAAATAACTACACCTAAATTCAAAATGCGGAAATGTTTCACGTGAAACATTCAATTTGTTTATTGTTTTTAAATAATCTGACTTTAAACAGGCGTTGAATTTGATGACCTTGTGCGATTCACGCGCAAAAAGTGATTCTATATATAAAAAATCCTTTACAAACATAAATTCATAAGCTAAATTATGGACATAAATAACTAATTGCTTTGAAGCTGATAATTCTAGGTATTCTCCTAGTTTACTTAAAAACTTAGTAAATTCTTCCCACCGTCTACCAAAACAAACATTCCCTTTGTAACAAAACTGCCAATGATACATAAATGCATAGGGTTTTTCACTGTTTATTGTTGTAGATTCTATATCAAATGTTGCAGGGCTATCTATATAAGCAATAGCTCTTTTACCTTTTTTTCTAACTGTAGTATAATTCCAATTTATTATATTATATGGATAATCGTATACTGTGTAAACTGTTTCATTTTTTGTATATTCTTTCTCGTTTTTCGTATAGAATGTTTTTATTACCATAAGCTTCTACCTTTTACATATGTATGCATTGCCGAGCTATATTCCTCTAGTTCTAACTTTATTTCGTTCGCTGATTTACCCTCTTTGTATAGCAAATCATATATTTCAATAATGTCTTCTGATGGATTGCGCATTTTTAAGCTTTTATACTCTTGAGAGTGTAAAAAAGCGTAGAAATCTTGATCGTTTAACAACTCTTCTGATATTCCTAAGTTTCTAAGTGCTTGTGTTCGCTCTTGCCTTATCTCTTTTATCCCTGTCAATGTGTGACTTCTTGCTGTCACAAATCGCACAAGCTTCAGATAAGCGCGCTGATTGTACTTATCTGAATTCCATTCATCCCTTTTACCTAGCACATTCAGCACGCTTTCTTTCTTATATCCCGCTTTTATAATGCGGTCTCTTTGCTTGTTAGCAAGCGGCACTAACTTTTTATACATGTCGCGCCGCTCTTTTCCACGCAAAGATAAAAGATATTCTTTGCTATACATGCTTTATCCTTTCCGCGCATATAGTAAATGCTATGCGTGTATTAGCTCTCTCTATAATGTCGTTTACATTCTCTTTTTTGTTTACCTCTACTGTTACAAATTGTACTGTAACTTCTGTGTCGACGGCAAATACTATAGCGCTCGAACCATCACTATACATTGCTACGGTGTCCACAAGGACACCGTACCATTTTTCACATACTTTTTTAGCTATTGCAATAATTTTCTTTTTGTTCATTTTTCTCCTTATGATTCTGTAATCAGTACATTATAACCGCTTTTCTCAAGTGCGGCTTTCAAATTTGCGGCATTTTGCGCATTGTGAAAAGCGCCTTTCTGATCTAATACGCAGACACGGTAGATCTTGTCGGCACCTATAACTTCTGAAACGTCCTCTTCATCTTTCTGCAATGTTTTTTTCGATTCGTCCGTGCCAATGCACCTTGTACCAGTGATCCCGTAAACAATAGCCGCCGCCATTTCCTCAACGTTGTATAACGATACATCTTTTTCAGAGCTTACAAAGCAACATTCGATAATGACGGCAGGGGCTTTTGTCTTACGCAAAAAGTACAACTTTTCTGACTTTTTAACTCCGCGATTCTTAAAACCAAGCGAACAAATTGCATTTAAAATGTCGGTAGCTTTATCCACGGCTTTTGATTTATCGTTATACACCCATACTTCCGCCCCATTAGCCGCCGCAGAACTTGACGCGTTAAAGTGTATTGACAAATCAAAATCAACCGTGTGCGCATTTGACTTCTTTACAATCTTAGTCAGCACATCAGACTGTGTAAGACCGTTTTCAACTGTACAGTCATAAACGGTGTGACCCATGCGCCGTAGTTCATCGACCACAAGATCTTTTACACGTCTGTTTTCCAAAGATTCTGAAATCAGACCTACAGCGCCGCAAGCTACTTTTCCGTGCGGGTTATGACCCGCGTGTACATTGATTACCATTTTATTTTCCTCTCTTTCTGATAGACTATTCCTATCTATAATCCATTTTAAACCTACTATATAAAATTGTCAACCAGAACTTTTGTTCATGTATGAGTTATCCACATCGAACAAGTGTTCGTGCTAGACGGACTAATGGTGTCCGTCTACCGCGGACACTGTTTTTTCGTGTTGTGTGAACAACTTTGAAAACTCGTTGAATTGTCTGAAAACTTAAAAATCAATATGCATTATGCACAAAGATTTAGTCGATCTTTGTGCATTTTTGTTATTGACAAATTGGAATAGATCAACTTTTAGGTAGCGAATTTAACATCTGATTTATCGAACGTATGTTTGTGTTTTTGGGGAAAACAGTGTCCGCCCTACACGGATTATGTAA
>OLWV01000486.1_pt1 | contig 14412 bp, 9 predicted proteins | sample 1644161 | NCBI WGS metagenome assembly OLWV01 (sample SAMEA103958163, study PRJEB25191) | human gut metagenome
GCGACGAAGGAGCGTTACGGATGTGGGTCTGCCGCTTGCCGGTACACATCGGCCCAGCAGGTCGCACCGTTTTTTATGAAAAACTCCGGCAAATTCGCGACTTCCCAATGGGCCGACAGAGTCGTCGGCCCCTACAACGACCCTCGCTCTCCCCCTGTAGGGGCGGACGCCTCTTGTCCACCCGCAGGATGTACCGATTTTATGGGAATCTTCGGCGAATTCGTAACTTCCCAGCGGGCCGATGTAGGCATCGGCCCCTACAGAGACTGCGCGTATCCCGGACTGCTTTGTAAAAATGGCTGCCATTGTTCTGCCCAAACCCTTCCTCGGAGGTACCCATGCATAAGAAACTCACGCTGATCCTGATTTTGATTCTGGTGCTGGCGCAGCTGTGCGCCTGCGGCAAGCCGCAGGCAGAACCCTCGCCGGCAGCAGAATCCGAAGCAGCAGCTCCGGCAGAGCTTCCGGAGGAAGAGGCTCCGGACGAACCGGACGAGCCAGCGGGCCGCACGCCGGATCGGGTGCTGACCTCCACAAAGTATACCGCCGAGGTCTATATTGAAACCACCCAGTACGGGCAGTATCAGATCGAGAGCCGGGAATACGCCGTCTCCGACGGCGTCAGCGCGGCCGGTCTTCGCGCCGCGGGCAGGGGCAGCTATATCCGCTTTTTCGACCAGACTGTCACGGAGGCAGGCACGGTCTGGTATTATGACAAAAGCGCCGGGGACTGGCGCTCGCAGGCGCTGGGGGACGGGCTGTATGCCTCGCCGGTCGTCGTCGTGGAGCTGGCCTCCGGGCAGACGTATTTTCTTGCGCTGCCGCGCACGTTTGCCCTGCGCGAAAACGGCTCACGGGAGTATTTTCCGGAGCAGGACGGCATTCTGCGCACCACGAAGCTGCGTGACGGCGGCGTCCGCATCACGATGGACGGCTACGGCCTTGCGCCCGACTGCGTAACGGACGCACTGATCCTGACCGCGCCGTCCGGGCTGGACTGGAGCGCGGACAACTGCGCAACAGCGTGGGTCAACTATGTGAAAAACGGCGATTCGCACTGGTGCTTCGACGGCTATTTCCGCAAATCGCCCTCCAACTATATCCCGTCCGGCACGAATTATTATTACTGCTGCGCCGCAAGCTACTGCATCCGGGGCTATCTTGGCCTGATGCCGCGCTGCAAGGCAGCGCCCGCGCTCGTCATCCTCTCGCTCGATACCATGTCGCAGCGGCAGAACCAGTACGGCTATGTGCCCACCACGCCCGGCAGCGAATGGCTCCAGGGCGATTACGGCATCGGGCCGGGCTTTTATGACACCCGGTTCAATACCGACCTGCTTGAGCTTTACATCTCGGCCACCCGCAGGCTCGGCAAGGGGATGTTCGAGGAGACGATGAACCGCTATCTCGCCTTTTTCAGCCAGGTTGCCGACACGAGCCACATCCCCACGGAAACCGGCGGCTGGCTGATCCCCGACTACTGGCACCCGGACGAAATTACCGCCCCGCACACCTCGCTCAACCATCAGGCGTCGGAGTGTCTGGCGCTGTACCACGCGGCAGATCTGCTGAACCGGAAGGATCTGCGCGCACTGGCCGACCGGATGCTGCTGGCCATTGTGGACACCGGCTCCGGCTGGGTCATGCCGAACCACAATCTCTATTACAGCATCAAACCCGACGGCACGTATGTCGAGGGCGATTATCCGTACCTGACGTACAACGATCTGTATGACCTGCGCAAGTATCTGAGCAGCTCAGAGCGGTCGGAGCTTGAGACGCTGACGTATCTGATGGGTGAAAAGCTCCAATGGATGCAGAATAACGGCGTGACCGGTTATGAAAAAGGCTGAAACCCGTTTTTTTACTTGTACTTTCCCGGCAAATCGGTTAGAATGAATTGAATATCCCAGAAGGAGGAATCTTGATGATCCGTATGAATACAGACGCCGGCCAGATCACGGTCGACAGCGCTGTCTATACCAACATCGCGGGCTTTGCTGCGACCAACTGCTTTGGCGTCAAGGGCATGGCCGTGCGATCCATGACGGACGGGCTGGTCCATCTGCTGCGCAAGGAGGCAATGGGCAAGGGTGTCAAGGTCACGTTCAGCCCCGATAATTCCATATCCATCGACCTGCACATCATGGTCGACAAAAGCGTCAATCTCAGCGCAATCGCGGCCTCCATCATCAGCGAGGTCCGCTATTTCGTCACCAAGTCCACGGGCACCGAGGTGCGTGCCGTGAACGTATTCGTCGACTCCATTTCCGTCGACTGATATCGATTTCAATTCACGCGCGCATACAGGGCGCTCACGGAGGTAAACCATGATCAAAACCATTGACGGCGCGGCGTTCAGCCGGATGATGCTCTCCGCCGCTGCCGAGATCGACCTGAACAAGCAGAAGGTCAACGAGCTGAACGTCTTCCCCGTCCCGGACGGAGACACCGGCACGAATATGAGCATGACGCTCTCTGCCGCCAGCACAGAGCTGCGCAAGGCGGACGGCATTACACTCACCAAGGCCGCCGACGAGACGGCCTCCGCGCTCCTGCGCGGCGCAAGGGGTAACTCGGGCGTGATCCTGTCCCTGCTGTTCCGCGGCTTTTCCAAGTCTCTCAAGGGCAAGCTCGAGGCCGACGGCAAGGATTTTGCCGCCGCACTCACTGCGGGCGTGGAGGCCGCGTATAAGGCGGTCATGAAGCCCGCCGAGGGCACGATCCTGACCGTCTCCCGCCTCACGGCAGACGCCGCGCGCGATCTGGCCGTGGAAAACAACGAGATCGAGTATGTGCTGCAGCACTGCCTCGACACGGCGCACGCCGCGCTGGACAACACCGTCAACCAGAATCCGGTTCTCAAAAAGGCCGGCGTCGTCGACGCGGGCGGCATGGGCTTCTGCCTTATTCTGCGCGGGATGCTCGAAAGCCTGCGCGGCAACGACATCGTCTGCGAGGATGCCGGCGCGGTAAACGAAGAGGCCGATTTCGGCATTTTCGACTCCGAGGATATCACCTTCGCCTTCGACACGGTCTTCATCGTGCGCAAGCGCGAGGATATCACCTCGCTCGACCCGCTGCGCGAATATCTCGGCAGCATCGGCGACAGTCTCGTCATCGGCGAGGACGACGAGGCGTTCAAGGTCCACGTACATACGAACATTCCGGGCGACGCGCTGAGCGAGGCTCAGAAGTATGGTACGCTGGAGCTTGCAAAGATCGAGAATATGCGCCTGCAGCACGACGATCTGACGGCAGGCCGCAAGGCCCGGTCGACCGACGATCTGGAGGCCGTGGAAAAGGAGCTGGAAAACCAGCCCGCGAAGCAGGAAGCTCCGGCGGAGCCTGAAAAGCGCTACGGCAGCGTCGCCGTGTGCGCGGGTGCGGGCCTGGCAGGCGTGTTCCGCGATCTCGGCGTCGACGAGATCATTGAGGGCGGCCAGACGATGAACCCCTCGACGGAGGATATTCTGCACGCGATCGAAAAGACGCCTGCGGAGATCGTCTTCGTCCTGCCCAACAACAAGAACATCATCATGGCTGCGCAGGCGGCGGCCGAACTGGCTTCGCGCGAAGTCGTGGTTATCCCGACCAAGACCGTCCCGCAGGGCATCAGCGCCATGCTCGCGTTCGACGCGTCGATGGAGCCGGAGGAAAACGAAGCGGCCATGACCGACTGCCTCTCCGGCGTCATGACCATGCAGATCACCTATGCCGCGCGCGATTCGGACTTTGACGGCTTCGATATCCACGCGGGCGACTATCTCGGATTGTGCGACGGCGCGCTGGCCGGTACGACGCGCGAGATCACCACGCTTCTTGCGTCTCTCGCGGACAAGGCTGCGGAGGCCGGCAAGGAATTCATCAACATCTTCTATGGCGCGGACATTCAGGAGCCCGACGCGGAAGCGGCGCTGGAACTGTTCCGGCAGCACGCCCCCGACGCGGAGGTCAACCTCGTTTCCGGCGGCCAGCCGATCTATTATTACCTCATTTCCGCAGAATAACTTCCCCCACCCATATACGCATGAACAGCCCCATTCGACCGGAATGGGGCTGTTTTATGTATCCGTCGAGGGCAAACCCAAGCCGCAAACCAGCAAAGCGTTTCCGACGCGCCTCCGGCGGCCCCATCTTTTCCGCCTTGCCGGAAAAGATGGGGGAGAAAAGGGGCGCTGGGACGCGTTTGGTGCGTCCTGCGGGTACAGTTCAGGCAGGAACCTGTTTTATAGTCGTTACGAACACACCAAGTCACCTCACGGGCGCTTTGGTACGCGCCGCCTGTTACGATACACCAAATTTGATAGCAGCTGCCCTTGAATGATTGCGGTAAAAACGCCTTGCATTCGAAATTCGTGCTGCCCCGCAAAAAGTCACGGATCCAGCGAAAAATTTCTGCTTCTCGCCGCTATTGGACGCGGCTGTGTTAGAGACTTCATCCATTCAGCGGAAAAATCATGTTTTTTCGTTTCTGCTTGCTTTTTCCGACGGAATCCGCTATGATGGGGAAACAGGAACTTCCTGAGACTGATTGTTTCCCGAAACCTGCATATGCTACACGCAGGGAGGATCGCGCTATGACGCTTTCGTCTGAACAATTTCACACACTTTACAACGGAGCAGCACAGCCGGTCATCCTTGTGCGGGACGGCGCCGTCGCGGAACTGAACTGCCACGCGCAGGAGCTTTTTGCCGTGGGAACGGCGCTCCGCGCCTATTTACCGCAGGACGCGGCACTGCCGGAAATGCTGTACGCACGCCCGGCCGTGCTGCCCGTGATGGCCGGCGGTGTCTGCGTCAGCGCCAATACGCAGCCGCTGGACGATGCGCTGCTGCTGTTCTTGCCGCCGCAGGATACGCGCGACGAACTTGCCGCGTTCTGCCGCGCCGCGCAGTCGATCTCCACGCCGCTGACGACGCTGCTGTCCGTATCCGGAACACTTTTCCCGCTTCTTTCCGAAGCAGAGGATCCGGCTGTGCAGCAGAATCTGGCCGTGCTCAACCGCGCCTGCTATCAGCTGCTGCGGGCATCGGAGAATCTGACCGATCTGAGCTATGTGCAGCACGGGCGGCTGCCGCTGTCGCTGGAAAAGACCGACCTGACCGATTTTCTGGACGGTCTGGCCCAGCGCGCGGACGAGCTGTGCCGGCAAATGGGGCTGGCGTTGGAGGCTGATCTGCCGCAGGCTCCCATTTTCGTCTGGATCGACCGCCGACAGGTGCGCCGTGCGCTGCTGGCGCTGCTGTCCAACGCAGTCAAGTTCTCTGCGCCGGGAGGCACGCTGCATCTGACGCTCACGCGGCACGGCAGGCGCGCCGTGATCCGTCTGTCCGACAGCGGCGAGGGCATGGACGCGGAGATCCTATGCAGCGCGTTCCACCGCTACGCAAGGCCGGAGGTACCGGAGGATTCGCGCTTCGGCGCGGGCTTCAGCCTGCCTGTCGTGCAGGCGATCATGCAGGCGCACGGCGGCTCGATCCTGCTGCAGTCGCAGCGGGGCGGCGGCACGGACGCGCTGCTGACGCTGCCGGCCGGAGGGCCGACAGACCGGACGCTGCTCAAATCGCCGCGTATCTCGGTCGACCGCAGCGGCGGCTTCGTCCCGGAGCTTGTGGAGCTTTCCGACGTTCTCCCGCCGCAGGTATTCGATGTGCGGAACTTCCTGTAAGACAAAAGCGGAACAAACGCACGCAGTCCCTGCAGCACACCGCAAAATCGCCAGAGGGCGCTGACCGTTTACCGGCAGCGCCCTCCTGTTGTATAGAATGCCATGCTTTTCTTTTGCCAATGGCACAGCATACGCCATTGATTGACATTTTTCGACCGGTCTGGTAAAATAGGTATGGTTCTTTTTGAACCCCAAGGGCGCCAAAACAGCGACGGGCGGTTTTCCCCGGAATCCTCTGTAAAGGGGGTGTTCCGATGCCGATCACTTTGACTTTCCATATCTTTGGATTGACTATTACGATCCGCATTAACGGGCGAAACCGCCACTCGGCAAAGTGACGGTTTCAAGAACATTTTCTTGACTTCATAAACTAACCGGGGACAACCGCTTGTCGAGGCGTCCTTGGTTATTTTTATTATAGCAGGTTCTTGCGGTTTGTCAAGGGCGCGGAAACGGTCGCATGGATTGACATTTTTCGATTTGCCTGGTAAAATATATGCGGTTCTATTGAACCCCTGAGGCTCCAACACAGCGATAGGCGGTTTTGTCTCACCTCGTAAAGGAGGTGATAAGATGCCGATTACGATCACATTCCATATCTTTGGATTCACGGTCACCATCCGCATCAAAGGCAGAAACCGCCACTCTGGCCAGTGACGGTTTCTTGAGTTTACTCTTGATGCTTTCCTCTAGCTAGAGGCAAAACCGCTTGTCGCGGAGCCTTGGGTTATTTTTATTATAGCAGGTTCTTGCGGTTTGTCAAGTGTGCAGAAAAGGGGGCCCCTTGTGGGGCCCCCTCTTTGCTTTGGGGTTTCAGAGAGGAAATCTCAAATTAGTACGGAATGGTCTTGTCGAGGACGTAGATCACCGCGTACGGAGCATTGCCCATGCTGGAAACCTTGGAGTAGATGATGTAGTCGCCCGCGGCGATGCAGGAAGCGTCAGCCTTGACGACAGTGCCGTCCGCCAGGACGTTGTAGATCACAACGTCGGTCAGGCCGATGGTCTGCGTGTAGCCGGTGGCATCCTTGACCTTGATGGCGGTCGCATCGTTGCTGTAGGACTCAACAGCTTCGCCCATCCAGTTGCTTGCGTTCTGGTCGATCATGTAGACCTCAGAGTAGGTCACGCCATTGGCATCGACCTGCGTCTTGAAGGTGTACAGGCCCGGACGCAGCGCTACGCCGTTGGCATCAACGCCAGTCTCGATGGTGCTGTGCTTGACGTTGACCGTGACAGGCTCGCCATCGACATAGACGGTGATGAGGTCATAGCCATTTGCCCAGTTGAACGGCGTCCACTTCAGGACCCAACCAGTGACATTGTCAGCCGCGAAGACTGCCTTGCCGATGTAGACGATGTCAGCGAAGCCGTCGCCGTCGTTATCGAGATAGTCAACGTAGGAGGCAGTCAGTGCGGGCAGAGCGGTGTAGCCGGTGTAGGACGTGACAGCGCCGCCAGCGCTCTTGACCACGAACTTGGTGGACTCGGACAGGGAGAGATCGTTGCCGCTGTATACCTTATCGTTGGTCTTCATCATGGCTACGCCATTCAGGGAAGAAACCTTGATGAATGCCAGCTTTGCAGTGTGGACGAAGGAGCCTTCCAGACGGCCGAATGCATGGCCGTAAGTGACGTTATTGGCAACATCAGCTGCGGTGTATGCAGCAGCTGTGGTAGCCGTAGTCGCATCACCGACCCAAGTCAGGGTGTAAACGTCCTTGTCGTTCTTGGTGTAGGAGTACAGCGCGTTGGTCAGCTTCGAATCGTTGTGCGAGGCAACCATGTAAACGAAGTTGTCATACGGATAGCTGTCGTTGCTGTAATAACCAATATTGTCGTAGCCGTCCTTGGCAGAAGCGAAGGAGCCGGCGATCGCAACAGTCGCACCCTCGATGGCCTTGCCGTCCAGATCGAACATGTCGGCCTTCAGCGCGAACTTGCCGTTCTCATGGACGCCGTAGATACGGTCGAGAACCACATAGCTCTTGGCATCGGTGTTCGCAACACGGCCGATGACGTTGCCGTAGGTGTCGAGGTAGAACGTGAAGACCTTGCCATTGTTCGCAATGTTCATGGCTTTATCCTTGCCAAGAACGAAGCGGCAGTTGGTGGGATACTTGGTGCCGTCGATGGAAACAGTTTCCGGATAGTTTGCATCGGAAGCACCGGTCAGAGCGCCAGTCTTGGCCTCAGCAACAGCGACAATACCAACATTGCCGTTGACATAGTCAGAGTTGTCAAGGTTGACAGTCTCGCTCTTCTTCAGGGAGACCTGAACCAGAACCTTGGTGCCGACAGTGTAGTTCATGTCGGTGGTGGTCATAGCCGTAGTCGTTCTCTCAATGTACTGCGGCTCATCATTCACCATTTCCTGCCAGAACTTGAGTTCCGCAGTCTCGCCGGTGGCGTGGCTGTACTTGTTGTTCTTGTTGAGCTTGGTGATCTCGCCGAGGAAGGTGTGGATGGTGGTGATGACCCAGCCGTCTTCGGTCTTGAAGACCTGCGTCAGATCGCCCTGGCCGCCGAAGACCGGAGACTTCCAGCCATATGCAGCTTCCCACCAAGTCTGGCATTCCTTGGCCTTGTCATGCTGAAGCTCCATGTAAATTCTGTCATTGGCAGCAGCATACTTGAAGCCGTCGACTGCGTAGTAGTTCAGAGCGGTGTCGGCATCGGTGAACAGCAGACCGGTCGTGGTAGCGCCGGTGGCAGTGGGATCAACGCCCTTGCGGTAGCCGTTCAGAACAACCGCCTCGGAGGAGGTTTCGGGAACCTTCATGTCGTTCTTCAGGATGTCGCACATGGTAACAGCGGTGGTGTAGCTGTTGACCGGCGCGTCCATGTAGAACTTGCTCCAAGTGCCATAGCTCCACTTGTAGCCCGGACGGCGGAATGCGTCAGTGGTACGGGTGATGCCGACGCCCATCTTGGCGGCGAGCAGAACACCGGTGGACACAACGGACTCGTTGGCGACGAACGCCTTGGTGAGGAAGTTGCCAGCCGCAACCGTGGGATTGTAGCCCTTGATGTTCTGGCCATACTCGACAAGGCTCGTGGTCAGCGCGTTGTAGAGGATCTGAGCAGCTTCGCCGCGCTTGATGTTCTCGATGGCTTTCCAGCCAGTGGGGAGACCAGCAAGCAGGCCAAGCTCGTTGGCGCGGTTCAGGACGTTGATGTCCCAGCCGGTGCCGGTGTAGCCTTCCTTGGCGGTGTCGAAGTTCAGGGTGGTGAGCATCAGCTTCAGCCACTGCACGCCGGTCAGTCTGCGCTCGGGAGCGTAGGTGGTCTTGGTCATGCCGTCAGCCAGACCAGTGATGCGGCAGTAGTTGATGAAGGGCAGCGCCCAGGAGTTGTTGCAGTCAACGAACGGGTTCTGTGCGTTGCTGTACAGGCTGGAGATAGCATCCTGACCCTTGATCTTGCCGTTGGTAGCCGCGTTGTGGACGATCGCCACGATCTTGGCTGCCTGAGCACGGGTGAAGTAGCCATCCGGCTGGAAGTTGTACGTCTCACCATTCTTGAAACCATCAAGAATGTTGAGGTTGGACAGGACATCAATTGCTTCGGCGTAATCGCTGTCAGCCTTGATATCCGCGTAGTCCTTTGCGCTGGCGACGGCGACGGTGCCCATGATCATGACAACGGCCAGAACCAGCGCGAGAACCTTTTTCAGATTCTTCATTTGGATTTCCTCCTGTTTAAATTTTACACATCGGAGCAAAGCCCCCTGTGTAATTTGTATCTGCATCTTACCGCACTGCCCCCGTTTCGTCAAGCATTTCGGGGGGTTTGTAATTTAACTGTAACATTGCGCGTAACATAACGAAGCAGGAAATCCATATATGGTAGGTGTAAAGAATGGGAGGCACAAGAAGGCGTCCGCTTACCGGGACTGCTGCTCTCCCGCCTCCGTCGACAGCTCGTTGAAGGCCGCCGTATCGAACGTGACGATCAGATGATACGTCTTTTTTCCGTCCTGCAGCTGCGCTTCGATCTGCCGACGCAGCTGCTCGGCGGTTTGTGCATCCTCCGGCGGAATCACCATGTCGAAGATCACATTCACATGATGCGACCCGGAGACCATGCGGAAATCGTGAAGGGACAGGCGCGGGTCAAGCTCGTGCATGATCTGCAGAACGCGCGTGCGCACGGCGACGACCTCCGGGTCGTCGGTGACGACGGGGTCATAGTGGATGACGAGATCAACGTGCAGCTCCCGCTTTGCCTGCCGTTCGATCTCGTCCAGAATCTCATGGGCAATAAGCGGGTCGATGCGGTGGTCGATCTCGGCGTGGACGCTGGCAAAGCGGCGGCCCGGCCCGTAATCATGCACCATGAGATCGTGGAAACCGAGAATGTTCACGTGCGAGGTCATAAGATACGCGATGGCGCGCACAAGCGCTTCATCCGGCTTCGCGCCCAGCAGCGGGTCGACGGTGTCCTTCACTACGCCGACGCCCGACCACAGAATAAACAGCGCCACCAGAAGCCCAGCCCAGCCGTCGATCATCAGCCCCGTCAGCCGCCCGATCACGCAGGCAAGCAGCACCGCGCCGGTCGCGATCACGTCGCTGCGGCTGTCGGCAGCGGCGGCGATCAGCGCGGCAGAGCTGATCTTCCTGCCGAGCTTCCGGTCAAACAGCGCCATCCAGAGCTTCAGCAGGATCGAGCCTGTCAGCACGGCGGCGGTCAGGACGGAAAACTCCACGGCCTCCGGGTGCAGGATCTTCTGAACCGAGCTTTTGACCAGCTCCACGCCGATCACAAGGATCATCACGGCCACGGCAAGGCCGGACAGGTATTCCATCCGCGCGTGACCGTAGGGGTGTTTCTCGTCGGCAGGCCGGGCCGCCAGCCGGAAGCCCAGCAGCGTCACGAGAGAGCTTGACGCGTCGGAGAGGTTGTTAACAGCGTCCGCCGTGACGGATACGCTGCCGCAGAGCGTCCCGGCCAGAAGCTTGCCCGCAAACAGCAGCACATTGCAGATGATGCCCACGATCCCGGCAAGATTGCCGTATTTTTCGCGCACGGCGGGGTCGGCGGTATTCTGATAATCCGGAATAAAGCGCCTCAGCAGGAAATTTGTCATAGCGTCCGCCTCTTTCAAAGTGTTTAAGGTTTATTATACCGCGCATTCCGGACGGAAGCAAGCGAAAAAACGCCCTCTTTTTTCCGGGAAGGGGATTGGAAACGCGGCGAAAATATGATATGATTAAAAAAATTGCGATTTTCGCCAGAACATTGAATGAGGAAGCGATCTCTATGGAACAGAACTTGACTTTTGCCGACCTTGGCCTGTCGGAGGAGATTTTGCAGGCGCTGGAGAAGAAGGGCTACGGATACCCGACCCGCATCCAGGCCGAGGCCATCCCGGAATTCATGCAGTGGAAGGACGTCATTGCCAAGGCCCCGACCGGCACGGGCAAGACGTTCGCCTTCGGCATCCCCATGATCGAGCATATCGACGCGGAAAGCGAGGACTTACAGGGTCTGATCCTCGCCCCGACGCGTGAGCTTGCCATCCAGATCTGCGACGAGCTGCGCGGGCTGCTTACCTATTATAGGAATATCCGCGTGGCCGTGGTCTACGGCGGCGCGAAGATCGAGGGGCAGATCAAGCAGCTGAAGAATCATCCGCAGATCGTCGTGGCCACGCCGGGACGGCTGATGGACCACTATAAGCGCCATACGCTCTCGTTTGACAAGGTGCAGACCGTCGTGCTGGACGAGGCCGACCGGATGCTCGACATGGGCTTCTTCGACGACGTGACGAAGATCATCGAGAAGGTCAAGAACCGCCGCAATCTCGGTCTGTTCTCCGCGACCATCTCACAGGAGGTCATGACCGTCTCGTGGATGTACCAGCGCGACGAGGTGGAGATCACCGTCCCCGCCGATACGGACAACCGCCCGGACATCACGCAGTATTCCATCACCTGCCCGCCGCTCGAAAAGATCGAGATGACGAGCAGGCTCATCCGCACGCTCCGGCTGGAGCGCACCATCGTCTTCTGCAACACGAAGGTCATGTGCCAGCGCCTGCGCGACGATCTGATCCGCATGGGTCTTGACGCCGACTGCATCCACGGCGATATCCCGCAGCAGAAGCGCGAGAAGACCATGCGCACGTTCAAGGACGGCAAGCTGCCTATCCTGATCGCGACGGACGTCGCCTCGCGCGGCATCGACGTCGACGATGTGGACTGCGTCATCAACTACGACGTGCCGGAGGAGAACGAGTATTATATCCACCGCATCGGCCGCACGGGCCGTGCCCGGAAAAAGGGCATCGCCGTGTCCATCCTCGGCACGTTCCCGGAGCAGGCGAAGCTGGCGGAGATCGCGAAATATTCCCACTATGCCATACAGCCCGTGAAATTCGCGGAGGACGGCTCCCTCGTTGAGGAGGAGCCGCCGAAGCCCAAAAAGGCGCCGCCGCGCCGCCGCTTCCGTTGACGGCGGCGGAGACGGGTCTGCTGCTTCTGTGCTGCGCGCTGCCGGAGGCGGAGGACAGGCCGCTGACCATGGCGCAGTTTCAGGAACTTGCCAAGCGGGCGCGCGCCCTCGGCCCCGGCGGAGAAAACCCGCTGCGGGAGCTGACGGAGCGCGATCTGGAACGGCTCGGCTATTCGCAGGAGCAGTGCGGGCGCATCGTGCGGCTGTTGTCGCGCGAAACACAGCTGGAGCGCTATCTGCGCGCGGCAGAGCGGAACGGGATCGTGCCCATCACGCGCTTGTCGCCGCGCTACCCCGCACGCCTGCGGCAGACGCTCGGCCAGCGGTGCCCGGCGGTGCTGTTCGCGAAGGGGGATGAAACGCCGCTTTCCATGCGCTGCATTTCCGTCGTCGGCTCGCGGGAGCTGACGGAGGGCGGACGCGCGTTCGCGGAGGCCGCCGGGCGGCTCATTGCGCGTTCTGGGTACGCACTCTGTTCCGGCGGAGCGATGGGTGCGGACCGCGCGGCGCAGGAGGCCTGTTTGACAGCGGGCGGCTCCGCCGTGGTTTTCCCGGCCGGGCGGCTTCTGGACTGCCCGGCGCAGGCGCACGTTTTATATCTGGCCGAGCAGGGCTATGATCTGCCGTTTTCCGCACAGCGGGCGCTGTCGCGGAACCATTTTATCCACGCCATGGGCGAAAAAACGCTCGTCGCGCAGTGCCGCGCCGGAGCAGGCGGCACGTGGGACGGGACGACGGAGAATTTAAGGCGCGGCTGGAGCCCGGTGTTTGTAAGCGACGACGGCTCCGAGGGCGTGCAGGCTTTGATCGCGCGCGGTGCAGTCCCGGTGCGGACGCTGTCCGGACTGGATGCTCTGCAGCCCGCGCAGCTGCAGTTTTGAGGTTCTATGCGATATTATTACGGACAGCTTTCCCGGCCGCTGCAGGGCGTGTATGACGCGCTTCTGGGCGGCTTTTGCGCGCTTGCGCCCGGCATCCGCATTCCGATGCTGGATGAAAAGCAGCTTGCGGACGTGTATCTGCGGCTGAAGCTCGACGAGCCGCTGCTCTTTTACGTCACCGGCTACCGCTGCCGGTGGATGACCGGCGCGGCGCATATGGAGCTTCTGCCGGAGTATCTGTTTGACAAAGCAAAAATTCGCACGCACCAGCAGGCGGTCAGTGCACGTCTGGCCCGGCTGACGAAGCCGCTCGAAGGGAAGACGGAGGCGGAAAAAGAGCTTGCCGTGCACGATTTCATCCTGGAAAACGTGCGCTACGACAAGCTCAAAAAGCCGTATTCTCATGAAATTCTCGGCCCCATGACGCAGGGCGTCGGCGTGTGCGAGGGCATCGCGAAGACCATCAAGGCGCTGTGCGACCAGCTCGGCCTGTGGTGCATCGTCGCGCTCAGCGAGGCGGACCCCGCGCGCGGGATCAAATACCGCCACACATGGAATGTCGTGCGCGTCGGCGGGCAGTATTACCACCTCGACACGACGTTTGACAACTCGCTCCAGCGGGGCGAAAAGCGGTACGATTATTATAACCTCGACGACGGCAGGCTCTTCCGCGACCACACCCCGCTCGTCCTGCCCGTCCCCGCCTGCACGGATGGGAAACGCTTTTACTATCGAAGCGTCTCGTTCACGAAGCCGGAGGAGCTGGAAAAGCGGCTTGCGCAGGCACTGCGCAAAAAGCAGCCCCTGTTCGTGTTCCACTGGCGCGGCGGCGGCCTGAACCGGGACACCCTGCAGCAGCTGCTGGCGCTTGCCGGGCGGCTTGCAGCCGAACGCGGAAAACGCGCGTCCTGCTCGGTCAATTTCCCGCAGGCCGTCATCCAGCTCGAATTCTCCGAAGCCCCGCAGGAAAGCATCACCATCCAGCAGGCAAATGAGGCGGAAGAAGCGGCTGTCCCTTCGGAGTAACCAAGCCCGCAAAAAGCAGCAAAAGCCAAACGCAATTGGTAGGGGCGGGGCTCTGCTCCGCCCGATGGGCAGTTACAAATCTGTGCAGCATTCTGTAGGGGCCGACGACTCTGTCGGCCCTAAAAATGTTGCGAATTCGCCGAAAATTTCCGTAAAAACAGTGCGATCTGCGGGCGGACAGAGTCGTCCGCCCCTACGATGGAATACGCAAGTGCGTTCGAATTTGCCGAGGTTCTCCGCAGAACAGCTGCCGTCTGCCGGGCGGAGCAGAGCCCCGCCCCTACCAACTGCTTCACGTTTCACCATTGTTACACAGAATAAACGTACGATGCATCATAGAAGACGCGGATTTATAAAAAACCCGGGCGCGGCCA
>OLWV01000500.1_pt1 | contig 14084 bp, 9 predicted proteins | sample 1644161 | NCBI WGS metagenome assembly OLWV01 (sample SAMEA103958163, study PRJEB25191) | human gut metagenome
CGAGCTGCCGCCCGACCGGCGTGCCCTGCACGTCGCCCGCCACGAACAGAAGCCGTCCGTCAGACAGCTCTGCCGCGTCGTACTCATGCGCGCCGATGCCCGGAAGGACATAGTGCGGCCCCGAAAAGCTCCGGCCGTCCGTACTATGAAGGAAAAAAGTCTGAATTTTATTGAGATACGTTTCGCCGGGAAGCATGGTGTTGCGCGTTGCGCGTTCGCAGCCAATGCCCCACGGCGTGCCGTAGAAGCTGGCAAGCACGAGAAGCGAACCGTCGCGCAGGCGGCGCAGCCGCCAGAGATAGACGGCGCAGCCCTCCAGCAGACGGGCCGTTTCCGTCCAGGTGCTGCCGCCGTCCGTGCTTTCCCGGACGGCAATATAGTCGCACCAGCCGGTGCGCGCGGCGTTGACGCGGCCCACGTCCAGCCCGACCAGCCGCCCGTCGGCAAAGCCCGCGTTCAGAAACGAGCCTTCGGCCAGCGGGCACCTGCCCGTCTCGTACCAGTGTTCCCCGCCGTCGTCGGAGGCCATATAGACGCGCTCCGAGACGGTATCCGCACTGCCGCATTCCGCCGAGCAATAGGACACCGGCGCGCCGATGGCCTCGCCCATTTCCAGTCTCGGCGGCACAAAGGCCGCGTCATGCCCCCGGCGGATCTCCTTAAAGGACAGGCCAAGCCGCCCGTTCTGATAGTCGAAGCAGTCCGTCCACGCCGTAAAGCCCAAGGCGTCCGCAGGCTCATAGATCATGCGGTGCTCGGCATCCGCCGCGTGCGGGGCCGAAGATATGTCCATCATACCGCCTCCTTCCGCGTCAGTCAAGCCGGACGACGCTTCCCGTTTCATAGGCCCGCAGCGCGCCGGTGAGCAGCTGGTGGCTCAAAAGCGCCTCGTCCGGCCGGAAGCAGCCGAACGCGCACGGTTCGCCGCAGAGCTCGGCGATAAACGCCGCGAACATCTGCAGCATGGCGTCGGAAAAGCCAAACTCGAAAATGCCGCCGGTGATGACTGGGAAGAGCGTCCTCTGCCCCAGTATCAGGCGGCTCCACGCCTGCTCCCGGCCCTGATTGCGCGTGTACCAGACGGCGTTTGCGTCCTCTGTGGAAAATTTCGCAGAGCCGTCCAGCCCGTAGATCTCGTATTCCACCGTATTGGTGCAGCCGGGGGCCATGCGCTTCATTTCCATCACCATCGGGAACCGGTCGCCCGCCGCATTGTGCGCGCCGCAGAGCAAAATCGCGTTGTCATATGTCTCGCAGGGCGCAAAGCCGTCGCCGCAGGGCCGCTGCGGGACGAGGTTGGCCAGCTGCGCGCTCACGGAATCGACCCGGAAGCCGAGCCGGAACGGCAGGTGCTGGGTGTGGATGCCGAGGTCGCCCATGCAGCCATACGCGCCGTTGGTCTTCAGCTGCCGTTTCCAGTTGATGGGCTTGCTCAGGTCCATATCCGACGCGTGCTTGATGGTGAAGCGTGCCTCGATCACGCGGCCGAAGAAGCCCTCCTGATACCAGCGGAAGAGCTGCTGCGCGGCGGGGTAATACGGAAATTCGCTCGAGCAACGGACAAAGACCTGCGGATGCTCCCGCATGGCGCTCAGGATCTGCTGGCAGGCGGGCAGATCGATCCCGAACGGCTTTTCGGCCAGCAGATGCTTGCCGGAACGGATGATATCGGTATAGATCTGTGCGTGCTGGTCGTGCGGCACGGCGCAGTAAACGGCTTCGACCTCCGGATTTTCCAGAAGCTCGTGATAATCATGGTAAAAATACCGCGTGTCTGGCACGCGCCGGAACCAGTCGAGGCTTTTGTCCGTCCGGCTGCACGCGGCGATGATCTGTGGGCGCGGCAGGTCGGTCTGCAGATGCAGCCAGCGCATGGAGGCGCTTGCAAACTCCCGGCCCATCAGCCCGCAGCCGATGACGCCGAATTTGATGGTCTTCTCCACGCTCAGCCCTCCATTTCGGACAGGCACTGCTCCATCCACGCGATCAGCTTCCCCACCATCGGCTCCGTGACCAGCAGCGGCAGCTTTGTCAGCGCGACGGGGCGGCAGTTGGCCTTGTAGGTCTGGGCGCTGATGTCGACGCAGAACTCGCGGTTCATCCGCGCGGCGAAGGCCGCCGCGTCCGGCACCTGATGGAAGCACAGGGCGCTCATATGCCCGTCGCCCTCCGCGCCGCTGCAAAGCGCGGGATGGCGCACGGCAAGCTGGCGCAGCGCATCGTGATAGGTCTTGCCGACCGCTTCGATATGCGCGCCGTTATGGCTGACAAATTCCATCGTGACGAGATACGCAAGGCTTGCCAGCTCCTCCTGTCCGTTGGTGACGAGCGCGCCGAACTGGCTCAGGCAGTCGAACGCGCCGCTGACCAGCAGGCGGCTGGCCGGATACAGGCCGCCGGGGAAGCCCTTGCCGATGGAGACGAAGTCCGGCTGCAGACCGTATTTGCGGAACAGGAAGAGCGTATCGTACCATGCGCTGGACTGGATTTCGTCGCAGAGCACGGGCGTGTCCGTTTCGCGGCACAGGCGGTAGGCTCCGGCCAGATATGCCTGATCCAGACGCGTACCGCTGTAATTCATCATGATCAGCTCGTGGCAGAAGCCCGCCGTCTTATAGGGCGGCGTGTTCCAGCGCTCGATGGCGCTGCGGAAGCTTTCGGGATCGTTGATCGCAACGGCCTCGACGCGCAGCGCGTTTTTGCATTTTTCCGCGAGCGACGGCCACAGGCCGCGCAACATCTGCGCCAGAACTGTCGTGCCGTGGTATCCGGCGGTCACGCCGCCGTCGTTGTCCGCCATGACGAGGAACACCGGGATGCGATCGGCATACGCGGGCGCGGAGCCGTCCAGCGTGTCAAAGCGGCTGAGCATCATCTTGAGCGCCGCCTCCACTGCCAAAGAGCCCGTTTCCAGATTGAGCACGCGGTTCAGAACGCCGGGCTGCCGCGCCTGCAGAAGCGTCTGCGGCAGCGGCTCGTCCATGGGACGGCCGTTGGCTGCGGCGATCAGGCGGCGTTCGAGCAGGCGCGTGATATATCCGCGCGTATTATTATGCGTGGCATTGGGAATGCCAAGCGCGTGCGCCCTGTCCAGCAGCGCGTAGCCCGGGAAGCCGTGGCCGAGCGGAATGTGATAGTGCTCGCTCTTTCCGGCAAAATACAGCCGTCCGTCCTCGCCGAGGCGGAAGCAGCCGAGCGCGCTGAGCGGCGCGGGGGCATAGTGCTGTGCGGCGGCAAAGCTATCGGTCGGCGCGCCCGGCTCTGCCGAGACGGCCTGCGCGGGCGGGCAGAGCTGCCGCCCGACCTGCTCCATCAGAATCTCCTGACGCGCGGCAAACGGATCCGGATAAAATTCGACCGGCTCCTGCGCGAGCTTCACAAGCGCCTGCTCCGATTCTCCGGTCAGCGCCGCGCGTGCGCGGCAAACGGCAGAGGTATACTCCGCGCCCAGAAGCGACTCTAAACTGCGGCTGAAATTTTTGATCATATCGGTTCCCCCTTATGCTCTTACAGCTGTACAAATTCAACATTCCAAAGGCGGCAGAACAGGCGGATGCGGTCGAGCCGGTCGCCCAGGACGAGCGCCTCGTGGTGTGTGCCGCCCTGTTCGAGCCATGCCGTCACGCAGCTGCGCACGCCGCTGTCCGGCCGGAAGAACAGATACGGCATATCCACGTGCAGCAGATCCGCGTCCGGCAGGATCTCGCCCGGCGCGCAGACCAGTCGGAAGCGGTCCGCCGTCAGATGCGTCAGCGACAGGATGCACGCGCGGCCCGGCTCCGGCGTGAAGATCGGCGTGGGCGGATTGGAAAGCCCGCCCTCGGACAGGACTCTGTTTTTCAGATACGGGCGGCGGTCGGCGCGGCAGAGCCGCCAGTTGCCCTCGCCCTGATGGCACATCAGGATCGCTTCGCGCTTGAAGTCCATCATGTACATTTCCGTAAAGCCCGCCGCGCCGCAGAGCGTCTGCATGGCCGCCACCAGCACGGCGGCAGTCGAATCGCCCTCGGCGGCGTAGCCATAGCCGTCGGCCAGCAGGTTTGACGCCGCAAGCAGCGGCAGCTGCGTAAAACGGCCATCCTCGCCGCATTCGCCGTAGTGCAGCGTATAGCCGGACAGGCCGCCGGACTGCAGATAGGCCCTGAGGCCCAGATACATCCGCGCCGCCTCTGCGTGCGTCGGCTCGTCCAGCGTAGGATCAAGCTCAAAAACGGCCCGGTCCGCTTCCATCTGTGCCCGCACCGCGTCCTCTTCGACTTCGGCGCAGAAGCGGCGGACGGTGCCGATGGAATCATAGACCAGCTCCGGCCCCAGGAAGCGGTAGATCGCCATATCGTCGGTAATGACGTCCCCCATGCCGGGCAGCTTGCCGATCACGCCGATGCGCATCCGCTTCATGGCGCGCACGGTCATGGCTGCGTGGCCAAAATCCGCGACGAACCGCACAAACGAGCCGTCGCAGCGGTTCCCGGCGTAATAGACGCAGTTGACGCCCATGCGCGTCATGACGTTCGCCTGATCCTGACTGCCATGGATGCCCTGATTGACCGTATAGTCCCACTCGATAAAGTCCGGCCGGACGGTCTGCTCCGGCTGGATGAGGGCAAGGGCCAGCGGCAGGTGGTTCTCCTCCAGCGCACGCACCAGATACGCCCCCTGCGAATAGGTCAGCAGCAGGATCAGAATTCCATCCAGCTTCTCATGATTATATTGCGCCACAAGCGACTCGATCTGCGCCCGGTTCATGGCTGCGTGCGGGAAAACGAACTCCGCCGCGTCCCGCAGGCCGTCCAGAACCTCGTTTACATACGCCGTCTGCGCCCGGTCGATGCCAGGAAACAGCGGCAGATAGTCCTCCAGCATCAGAGCCAGAACGCCGAGTCTCGGTTTTTTCTGTGTCATGTCTCTCATCCTTTCTGCAAATACAGCGCCTCATAGACGCGCCGGTAGGCCGCGTAGGCTTCTTCATACGCATCGGCGGTTTCCGCCTGCGGCTGATAGACGGTTTGCTCCTCCGCGTCATGCAGCGCCCAGCCAAGCGCGCCTGCGGCCAGCATGGCCGCGCCGCGCGACGTGGCCTGCACCGTGGAGAGCGTGTGGAACGGGCGGCGGCAGGCATCCGCCTTGATCTGCATCCAAAGCGCGCTCCCCGCTCCCCCGCCGAGCGAGGTCACGGTCTGCGCCGTGCAGCCGAGCGCAGACAGCATATTCAGAAAATCGCGCAGCTGGAAGGCCGCTGCCTCCAGAATCGCACGGGCGCAGGCGGCTCTTGTGCTGGACAGCCGCAGCCCGTAAAAGCCGCCGGAGGCCTCCGGCAGATTGTCGGGATCGACGCACCCGGCCAGATACGGCAGGAATGTCACGCCCTGCGCGCCGGGCGGCACCTGCTCCGCCAGCCGGTCAAGCGCAGCATAGCCGCCGTCCAGATCGCGGCAGAATTCGTCGCGGAACCAGCGCAGGCTCATGCCGATGGTGTTGCTGATGGGAAGATACAAATACGCGCCCGGCACGGCATGGCGGTAGATGGTCACATGATGGTCTTCGGAAAATTGCGGATGGGCCGTAAACGCGGCGGCGACCATGGCCGTGCCCGTCGTCTCGCAGAGCGTGCCCGGGCGGGTGCAGCCTGCGGCCAGCGCCGCGGCGGTCTGATCCATCGCGCCGGTCACGACGCAGGCAGAGGCAGGCAATCCCAGCGCTTCCGCCACCTCCGGCAGAACCGGCCCCACAATGCTGCCGCACGCAAGCGCCTGCGGCAGGCGCGTCCGGTCAAGCTCTGCCAGCGCGAGCGCCTCGTCCCAGTAATCGTCGCTTTGCAGGTCAAAATACCCGGTGGAGGTCAGCAGCGATTTTTCCGTGACTGCCCGGCCCGTGAGCCAAAGCATCAGATAATCCTCCAGCAGGAGGAATTTGTCGGTCCGCGCCCAGCTCTCCGGCTCCTGCTGGCGAAGCCAGAGCAGCTTCGCCAGCGGCAGCGCGCCGCTCAGCTCCGGCAGGCCGGTGCACTCGTAAAAGCGCTGCCGGTCAAGCGCGGCGGCAAGCCGCGCCGCCTGCGCCTCCGCCCGGCTGTCCAGCCAGACGATCGCGGGCCGCAGGGCCTTTCCCTGCCTGTCCACGCAGAGCAGCGTTTCGCCCTGCGTCGTCAGCGCGACGGCACAGACCCTCGCCCGCGCTTCGGCGGGCAGCGACAGGATGCACTGCGCCGCCGCATCCAGATAAACCTGCGCCTCCACCTCGGCGCACACGCCGCGCGTTTGCAGAGCATATTCCCGGCTCGTCAGCGCCGTCTGCCGGAGCTGACGGTCAAACAGGCAGGCTTTTACGGACGTCGTGCCGACGTCCAGCGTCAGAATCAGTTCCATATATGCATTCCTCACAGCAGAATATCAGTCAGACAATCCGTCTCAGCAGAGCGTTTTGCCGCCAGACAGCACGCCGCGCTGCGCAGACCGCCCAGAAGATCCGACGACGGCGTTCCCCCCGCCAGCAGGTTCATAAAATCCTGCGCCAGCCGCCGGTCGCCGCCGAAGTGATTGCCGCCGGTGGGCCGGATCCGGATCGTCGCGGTCTGGTCGAATGCATAGTCGTCATGGCGGATGACGCCGGTATAGAAATCAAACTCGGCGCTGCCCTTTGTTCCGATGATGCGGCAGCCGCGTCTGGCCGCCGTGCGCTTGACGGTAAAGTTCTGATTATAGCTGATGATCGCGCCGCTTTCGCAAAGGAACATGGCCGAGGCGACGTCCTCGTTGCCGGTATCCACGGCGAAGCAGCAGCAATCGCCCTGCACGTCCTCGCCGCGCAGCTTGCCGACGACATAGCTGCTCTCCACGCAGGTGCGGTAGTCGGGACAGTCGGGGCAGTGCAGCCCGGCGGGCCTGTCTCCTTTATAATAGAGCTTCTCGGTGTGCGCGAAGACACGCTTCGGCGTCAGCCCGGCGGCGTGGCAGATATAGTCGATATCATGCGTCGTTTTCTGCAAAAACAGCCCGCCGGTCAGGCTCGGGTCGCGGTACCAGCTGTGATAGTACACGCTGCCGTAGGGCACATTGTTGACGGCCTGCACCATGGTGACGCGCCCGAGCGCACCGCTTTCGACCAGCTGCCGCAGGCGGACGGTGATATCCGCCACGCGCAGAGGGAAGGACACGACGGCCCGGTCCAGCTTTCCCTCTGCGGCCTCACGCAGCGTCCGGTACTGCGCTTCGCTGATGCAGACGGGCTTTTCCAGAAACAGCGGGATATCCCGCTTCAGGACCTCGACCGCCAGCGGCGTATGCAGCGGGCAGCGCGTGCCGATGAATACGCCGTCCGGTTCGCAGCCCCCCAGCAGCGCGTCCGCGTTTTCAAAATACCGCGCTTCAGCGAACAGCGGATCTCCGGCATTTTCCTCTTTGATCTGCTCCCAGCGCGGGTCCGCGACTGCGGCGACGGAAATATCCGCCTCGATCTCCCGGAAGGCCTGCAGCATGGTTTTCGAACGCAGGCCGTAGCCGAGAAAGGCAAGCTTCTTTGTCATATGCTTCGCACTCCTGTCTGCACGTATTGTTTTTTAAATATTACTAATAATATGCGAATTTTTTAGTCGTAAACGAATAATAATCCAATCAAATATTATGAAATGTGTCTATTGACTTGCATCGTTTCTGTTGCTATACTACTACAAAAAGAAGAAAATATCAATCCTTTTTTCTTCTTTGATCATTTCGGATTGGGGCGTTCCGCCCATTTCCTCATTTAATTATTACTAATTTTCGAAAGCGAGTGGTCCTATGCGTAATCCGCCTGACGTCCCCGGTGTCCGCAGTCAGCGCACCCGATTCCAGAAGCTGCTGGCCTATCTGAAGCGCTACTGGTTCTTATATCTGCTTGTCCTGCCGGGCTTTGTCTTTATGATCGTGTTCAATTACGGCCCCATGTACGGCATTCAGCTGGCCTTTAAGGACTATCACGCAAATCTCGGCATCTGGGGCTCGCCGTGGGTCGGTCTTGAGCATTTCCGCGAGATGATCGCCGACGCCAATTTCTGGCGCGCGGCAAAAAACACGCTGATCATCAACGGCTATAACATCGTATTCAAGACGACGTTCACGATTTTCCTCGCACTCATGCTCAATGAGCTGCGCCTGAAAAAGGTCAAAAGCTGCGTGCAGACGGCAGCCTATCTGCCGTATTTCCTGTCCTGGGTCATTTTTGCCGGTCTGGTGCAGGTGTTTCTGGAGTACCCGTCTTCCTCCGGCAGCAGCGGTGGCGTGATCAATCAGGTCATCACGTTTTTCGGCGGTGAGCCGATCAATTTCCTGACGCGGCCCGATCTGTTCCGCGCGATCGTCGTGATTTCCAACATTATCAAGAACGCGGGCTACGGCACGATCGTCTATCTCGCGTCCATGTCCACGATCAACCCGGCTCTGTACGAGGCGGCGAAGATGGACGGCTCCAACCGGCTGCAGATGATGCTGCACATCACCATCCCCGCAATCCTGCCGACCATCGTGATTTTGCTGATCCTGGATCTGTCCAGCCTGTTCAGCGCGAACTTTGACCAGATCTACAATCTGTACAACAACTATGTGCTCTCCACCGGCGATGTGCTCTCCACGTATATCTACCGCATCAGCCTCGGCGGCGGCACGTCCTTCGAGCTTTCCACGGCGATCAATCTGGTTCTGCAGGTTCTCGGCCTGATCGTCGTGCTGATCACCAACAAGTTCGTTTCCAAGCTCGATATCATGGGCATTTTCTAAAGGGAGGGCCGCGCATGAAAAAGAAACCCACTTCCCTGCGCCGCAGTATGTTCATGCGGCTGGGCTTTAACTTCTACGACGTGGCCGTGACGATCTTCTGCGTCGCGTTCGGCCTGCTGTGCTTTTACCCGCTCTGGTACTGCCTGGTCGCATCGGTCATGCCGTATGAGGAATACGTCAAGGGCGGTCTGATGCTCTGGTTCAAGGGCATCGATCTGCAATACTATATTCAGATCTTCAGCACCAAGGTCTATACAAACAGCCTGCTCGTCTCCGCCGTCAAGACGGTTCTGGCAACCGCGCTTTCCGTGCTGGTCACCTCCGCCATGGCCTACGCCGTCAGCAAGGTCCATATCCGCGGCATGAAGCTCATCAACGCGCTTGTGGTCTTCAACCTGTTCTTTGCCGGTGGCCTCATCCCGCAGTATATGCTCTACAAATCGCTCCACCTGACCGGGAACTTCTGGGTCATGGTCCTGCCCGGCACGCTGAATATCTCCTATTTCATCATCATGCGGAACTATTTCTCCTTCTCCGTCTCCCGTGAGCTGGAGGACGCCGCCATGATCGACGGCTGCAACGAGGTCGGCATTTTCTTCCGCATCGTCATGCCGCTCTCGCGCGGCATGATCGCGGCTGTGACGCTGTTTATCGCGGTCATCAACTGGAACGACTATTACAGCTACATGATGTTCATCGGCAACAAGACGAAGCTGCAGCCGTTCGCGTGGGTGCTGCACCGGATGCTGACGGACAAGAGCCTTATGAATCAGATGCGCAACGGCGCGGCCAGCCTCGGCTTCACGCTGCCGCCTCCCATGGCGCTGCGCATGGCGACGATCATCTGCGCGACGCTCCCCATTATCATCATCTACCCGTTTATCCAGCCGTACTTCACGCAGGGCATGACGCTCGGCGCCGTGAAGGAATGATCTTGAAACTCTGCGCGGGAACCGCGCGGTTTTATAAAAACTAAGGAGGATCACAATGAAAAAGTACACCACTCTGCTCTGCCTGCTTCTGGCGCTGGTCATGGTCATGGCCTGCTTCACCGGCTGCGCCAAGCAGCCCGCGCAGTCGGACCCCGCCGACACCACGGAGCCTGCGCAGACAACTGACACCACCCCCGAGGATTCCACCCCGGCTGAACCCGCCGACACGCGCGAAACGGTCAACATCCGCTTTGCCCAGTTCGGCAACAACCTCGACGATCTCGACGGCTATGCCAACGACCCCATCAAGGCCGCCATCGAGCAGGCCGTCGGCGTGACGCTGGAATATGACACCGGCACGGACGGCTTCGACGACCGTATGCAGACCGAGCTCTTCACCGGCAGCGCCCCCGATCTGTTCCCGACCTGGGGCGAGAGCGACAAGATCGCCAGCTGGGTGCAGGACGGCCTCGTCACCAACCTCGGCGAGATCGTCAACGCCGATCCCGACCGCTATCCCACGCTCTACAAGATGATGAACAGCGAGGAATGGAAGGCGTACAACAAGCTCTACACCGGCGATGAGACCGCCTCCTACGCCATCTACTCCGTGGCCGCCTTTGCAGATCCCTCCTTCGGCGGCGTTCCCGTTTACAACCAGGCCATCCTTGACGAGGTCAACGAGGGCAAGGTCCCCGCAACGGTCGATGAGTTCCTGACCTACTGCGAGGCCGCAGGCTCCGCCGGTTATGTCGGCTGGTGGCCGCGCAACGACAAGCTCACCAATTGGAACGAGATCGACGCGACGCTGGCTCTGCCGCAGGGCACCAGCATCACCGTTCCCAAAGGCGCCGGCACCGGCACCATCCTCTCCGGCGAGGCCGGCACGGACAGCGAATACTGGACCGTGAGCGCCGTCTCCGAGCAGAGCAAGGCCGTCGTCAAGCAGCTGGCTGAGCTTTATAAGAACGGCGGTCTTGACGCCAACATCGGCGTCAAGGGCGACTTTGACGACGCGTATGCCGATTTCGGCAACGGCACGCTGGGTGCTGTGAACTTTGGCTTCGGCTATCCCGGCCAGTTCCGCGATTTCTTCAAGAGCGCATGGCTCGCCGTCCATCCGGACGCTTCCATCGACGATCTGGCCGTCGGTCAGGCTCTGACCTCCAACGGCAGCTACGGCAAGACCTACTCCACCGGCACGTGGATCAACTCCCACTACTTTATCCCCACCTCCTGCGCGTATCCCGACCGTGTTCTCGATCTGGTCGAGTTCCTTGCCTCCAACGCAGGCCAGGATCTGCTGCATAACTGCGTGAACGGCGAGTTCAACACCAGCGTCGGCTCCGACTACTGGTCCGCGATCGACGGCGCATACGGCTACGGCGACGGCCGCTGCAAGTACGTCTGGTTCAGCTATATGTTCAGCGGTGTCGAGTACTATTGCGACTTTGAGAACCAGAGCTGGTGGGACGCCGTTTCCCATCCCGTTGACTTCTCCAACTCCTGGGCGACCGAAGAGGACGCCGCGCTCGTCAGCAAGGCCAAGGACACCATCTCCGGCTTTGTCAACGAGGTCGTGCAGCCCCTGCCCGCCTATTATAACATGGTCGCGCTGCCCGCAGAGGCGACCGATATCATCAACCAGCTCACGACCATCACCAATGAGTATCTGACCCAGTTCATCGGCGGTCAGCTGGACATCGACGCTTCCTGGGGCGACTATGCCGCCGCTTATGAAGCTGCCGGTGCAGCCGAGCTCGAAACGATGATCAACGACGCTGTCGCGACCGCCCGCACCACCTACGGCGGCTAACCACATTCCATTTCCGATGTGCAGGGGGGATTCCCCCCTGCACACCCGCGCGCATCCTGCGCCCGCACACGGGCTTTGACCATCAGAAGGCCGGCACGACGGCTGCCTGATGCCTATCCAAATTTCTTATCCACTATTTTTCCGCACTCAGGAGGTAATGTTCCATGTCCAACAAAACTATGCTCGGTGATGCATCCGGCCGCGGCGCCGTTGACGGCTTCCGCGTGACCTGCCCCGCCATGCAGCATCCCTATACAGAAGCAGAGATCGACGCAGTCGTCAAGGTCATGCGTGAGGCCTGCGGCCAGACGCAGGGCAAATACATGGTCGAGTTTGAGCAGGCCTTCTGCGCCTTTACCGGCGCGAAGCACGCCTTTGCCGTCAATAACTGCACAAGCGCGCTGAAAATGGCCGCGATCTTCTGCCATATCCAGCCTGGCGACGAGGTCATCATCCCCGCCTATACCTTCTGCGCCTCCGCGATCCCCTTCGGCGATCTGGGCGCGAAGATCGTCTGGGCCGACATCAACCCGGATACCTGGACCATCGACCCGGACGATATCGCCCGCAAGATCACGCCCAAAACGAAGGCTGTGGTCTGCGTGCACCTGCTCGGTATGCCGTGCGACATGAAAAAGATCGTCCCCATCGCAAGAGCGCACGGTCTGAAGGTCGTGGAGGACTGCGCGCAGGCGCTTGACTGCCGTATTGACGGCCAGCACGTCGGCACGTTCGGCGATTTCGGCTGCTTCAGCTTCCACTCCGCAAAGACCATGACGACGCTCGGCGAGGGCGGTATGTTCGTCTGCGCAGACGACGCGGACGCCGCTGCCGCGCCCGGCATCCGGCACAACGGCTGCTGCGCGTATCCGGCTGACCGTGAGCGCTACTGGTCCCCGGCCATGAGCTGCGTCGACAGCTTCCTGGACGACCGCTGGCCGCAGAACTTCTGCATCGGCGAAGCGCAGTGCGCGCTGGGCACGGAGGAGCTCAAGAGCGTCATCGCCAACAACAACACCCTGATCGAGCAGGACCGCAAGATCCGTGAAAAGCTTGCCGGTCTGCCTGAGATCTCCTTCTCCCGCTGCCCGGAAAACGGCCGCTATGTCGTGCACCAGTACATCATGCATTATGACGGCAGCGCCTGCGGCAAAACGCGCGATGATCTGCTCGATCTGATGACGAAAAAATACGGCATCCGCTGCATCGTGCAGTATTATCCCCTGTACCGCTACCCGCTGTTCCAGCGCAAGGGCTGCGGCGAGTTTGACTGCCCCGTGCTCGACAAGTGGTGGGACGGCTCGTTCTCCTTCCCGTGGTGGTGCGGCATGGACGACACTGTCATCGACACGCTGTGCTCCAGCCTGATCTCCGCCGTTGAAGAGCTGCGCGGCTGAGCGCCGGGAGGAAGCGGATTTGGCTGATTTTACAGCGCTTCGCGGGATCGTCTGCCCCGTTGTTTCGCCCTGCACATCGAATGAGGGCATCGATTACGACAGCCTGCAGGAAAATCTGGCGCGGCTGCTGCGCGCGCCCATCACCGGCTTTTATGTCTGCGGCGGCACCGGAGACGGCAGCCGTCTGACGTTCGCCGAGCGTTGCAGGACGGCGGAGCTGACCATCGCGCAGACAAGGGCCGCCGGACGCAGGACCATCGTCCATGTCGGCCAGACGCTTCAGCGGCACGCGCTGGAGCTTGCGGAGCACGCGATGACGCTGGGCGCGGACGCGGTCGCGTCCGTCCCGCCGCAGGGCGGCTGGAGCGAAACGGTTGCGTATTACACCGCGCTGGCCGCGCAGGCGCCGGTCTTCATCTATTACATTCCCGGTCTGACGCACGTTTCGGCAGACTATGACCAGCTGCGGCAGCTGCTGGATCTGCCCGGCGTGGCCGGGATCAAGGTCAGCGACTGGAACATCTTCCTGATCCGCCGCATCAAGGCGGATTATCCGGAGAAGATCGTCTATACCGGCCTTGACGAAATGGTCGTTCCGGGCCTTCTCTACGGCGCGGACGGCTCCATCGGCACGTGGATCAATCTGCTGCCGGAGTTTTACTGCAAGCTCTGGACGCTTGCGCAGGCAGGCCGCTGCACGGAGCTGAACCGGCTGCAGACGGCCTATACGGAGTTTTTGCGCAAGGGCTGGCAGTTCGGCATTCTGAACGCATTTCAGGAGCTGATGCGCAGTCTCGGCTATGCGGAAAAATGCTTCCGCGCCCCCGCCGTCTGGCAGCCCGGCTCCATGCCGGAGCCGCTGCTGCAGGAGCTGCTGGCCGATCTGGACGGGCTGAACGCGCTTGCCGCGTCCATGTCCTGACGTCTCTACTTTCACAGGAGGAACCTGTTATGCAGTTTACAACTTTACCGGGAACCGGCATTTCCGTCTCCCGTCTGTGCCTCGGCACCATGACCTTCGGCAGCCCCGTCGCCGAGCCGGACGCGATCCGGCTGGTGCATGACGCGGCGGAGCTTGGCGTCAATTTCATCGACACGGCCAATATGTACGAGGGCTACAACCGCTTCGCAGGCTCTGCAGGCGGCGTGGCCGAGGAAATTGTCGGCAAGGCCGTCGCCGGACGGCGGGCGG
>OLWV01000555.1_pt1 | contig 12879 bp, 7 predicted proteins | sample 1644161 | NCBI WGS metagenome assembly OLWV01 (sample SAMEA103958163, study PRJEB25191) | human gut metagenome
AAGCCATCGCTCAAGTAGAGGCGGGCGGCAAACGTGACAACAATGAAAGCAATGAAAACAATGAAAAAAATATTTAGCCGTATATTGGCTGTCGGGCTGTTGTCCGCCGGCATTATAGGAGTCTCTTCTTGTGATTATTTGGACCAGAAACCGGAGAACCTGAAAACTACGGATATGATTTGGGAAACCCGTGTGGAGGCGGAAGCTTATTTATATAACATTTACGGATATATTTGGCTGTCTACTGATGATCCGGTTGTGTTCGGTTTTGCTGATGAAACCTCCTGTGTCTTTTCTAATACGAATGTCCGTAATATGGTAGAAGGCAACTGGGGACCTTCCAATACATTGGGTGATAATAAATGGAGTGCTGCTTATCGAGGTATTCAGAAAGCGCTTGTATTCGAGCAAAACATCGACCGTGTTCCGGAAGGTGTGTTAAGTACTGATTTGAAGACTCAGTATAAGGCGGAATCACGTTTCTTGCGTGGTTGGTTCTATTGGAATCTGTTGCGTCTGTATGGACCGTTTGTTATTTTCGAGAAACCTGCCGAGCAAGACGAAGATTTCAATAATTATGTTCGCCGTCCATTTGACGAATGTGTGGAGTATGTCTGTGGCTTGATGGAATCAACATTGAATGTACTGCCGGATGTATGGACCTCAACAGCTTATCTGGGACGTCCTACGAGGGGGGCTGCTTTGGCGGTGATTTCACAAGCTCGTTTGTTGGCAGCCAGTGAACTCTGGAATGGAAATCCCCGTTTCAAGGATTTCAAGAATAAGGACGGAGAATTGTTGGCACCACAGACCAAAGATCAGGAAAAGTGGCGAATTGCTGCTGAAGCCGCCGAAGATGTGATTGATCTAGGCATTTATCATCTTTATCACAATACAGAAAGCGGTGATAGAGAATTTGACCCGTATCTGTCTTTCCGCGAACTGTTCATGTCCGGCAATCATGCTGAAGTTATATTTGCTACTCATAAATCTGGAGACTGGCAGTGGGGATATGATAAACGTTGTAACCCGAAGAATGGCGGATATAGTATGCAGAATGCAACGCAGAATATCGTAGATGCTTTTTTGACTCGTGACGGACTGGATATCAATGATGATGAGAATTATTCGGAAGAAGGATTTGCGCAGAAAGATGATCCGGACGAATACGGAAAAGTCCGTAATGAGATTAACCGGGGATACCGTAAAGGAGAATCGAATATGTACGTTGATCGTGAACCTCGTTTCTATGCTTCCGTACATTATAACGGACGTCCGGTGCTCTCTGCCATAACTGTTGACGACCGCAATTATTTTTCTTCCGACAAGAATAAAGATGGATTCGGAAGAGCTGAATATTACTATTCCGGTTCATCGGGAGCGGGAACGCAGATGACCGACTTCACCGGGTATAATGTAGCCAAGAAAGTAAGTACCTCTTCCAGTATCCGTAACGATCAGGCAGTATACCGCCCGTATATTCATATTCGTTATGCCGAAATATTATTGAACTATATGGAAGCGATGAACGAATACAATCCGGAAGATCCCAAGATTATCACTTATTTTAATGAGATTCGTGAACGTGCCGGTATTCCGAATATTACGGTTACCTATCCTCAGGATTTGGGTGATAAAGAAAAAATGCGTGAATGGATTCTTCGCGAACGTCAGATTGAACTGGCATTTGAAGGCGACCGTTTCTGGACGCTTGCGCGCCGGTTACTTTATGAGAAAGAAGAGAATCGCAAGATTTATCGTATGAATGTACTTGCTGACGATCAGGGACAAGGATTTGCTTTTGAAGGTTTCTATGAACGCAAGTTGTTGCAGACCAGATATTGGGATAATAAGATGTATTTGTACCCGATTGCTCAGACAGAGATTGACCGTGGACGTGGCTTGGTTCAGAATCCGGGTTGGTAGAATTTTCCTGAAAAATATAAAACTAATAAGATAGCATAATGAAAACAATTTCATACTATATATCTATGGTTGTTATTTTGGCAGCAACCATTTTCACCGGTTGTACGGACGATGATGAAAAGTCGTTGTCACCTCGTGCCGGAGAACTTTCTATCTATGATTTTGCTCCGAATACAGGAAAAGGAGGTACGCAGTTATTGATAAACGGTGAACAGTTTCCTTTGGATGCAACTTCTATCAGTGTGAGTATTAATGAAGTACAATTATCTATTCTGCGTTCCAATGAAGAGCAGTTATTGGTGGAAGTTCCGGATAATGAAGCAATAGGAACGGCTCCTATTGTCATTAAGACAAATGGGAAGACAACTCAATCGGAAGTGAACTTTATTTTTCAGAAAACAGCCATTACAGGTTACTCTCCTGCTTATGGAAAGGTTGGGACAAAGGTACGTATCTATGTAGAGAACTTACCGACGGAAATCAAGAATCCGTCCGCTACCTACAATGGGCTAGCTGCTGATTGTACAGTTGAAGAAGGATATTTCCTGGTGACTATTCCGGAAACAGACTTCGGATCATATCCTATTGTAATCAGTTTTAACGGAAGAACTCTTACTACGGGAGATTTTGAATATAAAGAACTCGTGTTCGAGCGTACAGTTACCACTCTGCCGGGAAGTTCCGAATTTAATATTATGTGTGCGGATTGGGAATACCGCCGGGGCGGTATCGCAGCCGATGACAATGGAAATGTTTATTTGACGGATATAGGTAATTTGCGCGTACGTAAAATCGCTTCTGACGGCACTGTCACAGAAATGGCGGGTACAGGTACGGCAGATGATGTAGACTGGGGAATTAATTGGCGGTATGATAATGGAGGTACAGGTTCGTACAATGCAGTGGTACGTCCTACTGACTTAAAGGTTGATAACAAAGGTAATATGTACATTTGTGACGATTGGACTGGGGCAACCGTATGTTTCGAGCCTGATGGAAAAGCATTGTATTTGGGTTATCAGGCAGCCATTAGTTTGGCCATTGATGAAGCAAGCAATCGTCTTTACAGTATGAAGTCAAACGGAGATATTTTGCTCAAAGACTTGAACGATTATGGAGGTGACCCGGCAAGTGTGGGCAACTTGATTATTGCCGGTGCGGGTGCTGGAAATTGTGGAGGTATGGATATTGATAAACGTACGGGTGATCTCTATATTACCAATATCGGAACTAACCAGATTATTAAATATGTCAAGGATCGTTGGGATACACCTATTGTAATAGCTGGTACCGGCAAAAGCGGATATGCTGATGGTCCGGTTAATGAAGCGACCTTTACTTCTCCGTGGGGAATAGCAGTTACGGCAGACGGTAATATCTTGGTAGCAGGTAATGGTACAGCAGAAGCTTCGACAGTTAGTGCCGACCAAAGTATTCGGTATATAGACCAGAAAACGGGAATGGTTACCACATTTGCCGGTTCCGGAACTTCCGGAAATACGGATAGCAGCTTTGAAGTGCTTTCTTATGCAGGTGTCAATTCAGCGCTTGAAAGCCTGCCAGCCGCCTTTGGTGCGCCTTCTTCTGTCTGTGTCGATAAGGACGGTACGGTATATGTATTAGACCGGCGGAATAATTGTGTAAAGAAAATAACAACCGTAGAAAAATGATAAGTCTTATGAAACTGAACACTATTCAATATATAATTTTGATTTTACTGATAGGTAGTGTAAATCTATTTAGCAGTTGTAAAGACGATGACGGGCACGATGCTGGTAGTCCGGTAGTTGTGAATCGTTTTTATCCGACTAGCGGTAGTGCCGGAACGGAAATTCTGATTACCGGAAAGAATTTTTCTGAGAATCCGGAAGATATCTCGGTAACTTTAGGAAACATTCCTTTGAAAGTGCTTAATTGCAGTATGAACAACATTCTGGCTATCGTCCCTCCTAAATTGGGGGACGGAGAGCTTACTATTACTATTGCCAACCGGGAACCCGTTCGTACTATCGAGAAGTTTACTTATTCATTCTCTGCGGTAGTCACTACGTTGGCAGGTAGTGCCAATGGCGAACCGGGATATCAGGATGGAGTTGGAAGTGAGGCACTGTTTTTCTTTGACGCTGCCAAAGCAGAGCCGGCTGAAGACTGGAAGAAAGGTTCTGTTTGCGTAGATGATGACGGAAATGTGTATGTAGGCGACTGCGTCAACTACTGTGTCCGTAAGATTACTCCTGACGGAACTGTCACGACTTTGGCAGGACTGGCCGGAAATAAAGGTTGCATTGACGGAACAGGAGTACAGGCACGCTTTAACGGACTTTACGGAATGGATTGCGATGCGGAAGGAAATATAATTCTGACCGATGTGTTCGAATGGAAAATCAGGAAAATAACACCTGAAGGAGTGACAACTACACTTGGAGAAACAGACTTTGAACCTTGGTTCCTGACCGTAGATAAACGCAATGGAGATATTTTTGTATCGTCCAGTAGTGGTATTTACAAATGGACGGCAGAGGGATCTACCCAGATAACTACCGGTAATTTTAGAGGGATTGTTGTGGATAAGGAAGGTAATTTGTATGCAGCCGACCAGATTCTGAATGGCATTGTAAAATTCAAAGCTGGTACTTGGGAAGCAGAGAATTTGATAGGTAAAGGAACATCGGGCTATCTGAACGGATCTTTTGAGGATGCACTCTTTACATTCCCGTCTGATTTAGCTATTGATTCGAACGGTGATATCTACGTAGCTGGTAATGGTGCGTGGGACGGTGGAGAGAATCTTGACCAAAGTATTCGCCTGCTCGATATGACAAACAGAGTGGTACGCTTGGTTGCAGGTGGCACTCAGGCAGGATATGTGGATGCTAATGCCGGCTCTGCCGCTTTCTCAGGACCTCAGGACCTTGCCGTAGATAAAAATGGTGTGATTTATGTCTACGATAAGAAAAATAATGTGATAAGGAAGATAGTTTATGAATAATTAAGGGGGAATGAGGCGGGGAGGAGTGCTTCTGCATCTTTAAGCCGCCTCTTCTGTTTTTCAGTTTTTAATAGGGTATTTAAAAGAAGTACAAATGAGAAAGAAAATGATTCTATTGGCTCTTACCTTGTTCATCGGGCTTAGCGCGTGTGGCAACGATGATAAGGAACTACCGGATGAACCGGGAAAAGAACAAGGTGGAAATGGAGGGGATGAACCGGAAAGTCCTGATAACCCTTCCGGCAATGAACCGGTAAGCTGGTATGTGGCTACCACAGGCAACGATGGAAACAGTGGTACTCTGGACAGTCCTCTGAAAAGTATTTCAAAGGCATTGTTGCGTGTCAATCCCGGTGATACGATTTTTCTCCGGGAGGGTGCATACCATGAGTTTGTCACTCCTACTCGTTCAGGGGAAAAAGGAAAACTGATAACATTAAAAAGTTATCCGGGCGAAACTGCTAAGATTGATGGGACCGGAATGACGATCAAAGGTTGGTTCAGTGCATTGGTGCAACTGAAAAGTGTCCAATATATGACTTTTGAAAACCTGCATATCTGCAATGCTACGAATTCGGATGTTAATACCGACCCGGAAGGGGTATATATCAATGGAGTGTCAAGAGACATCACTTTCCGTAACTGTAAGGTTTATAATATAAAAAGTACTTGTCTTGCAGGACATAACAACGGTGACTGGCGTAGTGCGCATGCGTTTCTAGTCATAGGAGATGATAACGGCACACCGATACGTAATCTGACAATTGAAAAATGCGAAATCTACGATATGCATACCGGAACCAGTGAAACGCTGACTATTGCCGGGAATGTTGACGGTTTTACCATACAGGATTGCGAAGTACATGATGTCGAGAATATCGGTATTATTGTGGCCGGAGGAGACAACTTGAATGCAGGTGGTAATATATCCGTAAATTATGCGCGTAACGGAGTGGTGAGACGAAACAAGGTATATCGGTGCTCTCATCAGGTCTCAAAGGATTTTTGGGAAGGTGTTTATAATAATCCTGCCGCTTATGGGGCGATTGGAATCTATGTTTGCGGAGGTGCAAGTACTATTATCGAGCAGAATATCGTGTGGGAATGTGACCGTGCTATCGGTTTGGTTAGCGAGAGTAATGTGCTGGCTACCAAAGATTGTATTGTGCGTAATAATTTTGTTTACAACAACTATCGTACGGGAATTTACCTGGGCGATTATATCGGATACACGGTAGGAGGTACGTCCGGATGTTATGTTGTAAATAACACGCTCTATCACAATAACCTGGTTGGCGGTGCGTTGAACGGAAGCAATAATTCGGAAAATATCAATGATGAAAAGGATAGCGAGGGTGAGATTCGCCTGGCTGAGAATTGTACTAATAATACAATAATGAACAACCTCATTTATGCTGTGACCGATAGGGATATTTTTGTCCGTAAATACACCCGGTCCGGTAGCAAGAACAAAATCGGCTACAATCTCTATTATTCTCCGACTTCTGCCAATCACAAGTGGTTTTGGGATGGTGTAGAATATACGAATTTCTCTTCATGGCAGAAAGCCAGCGGAGATGAGAACTCGCTTTATAATGTCGATCCGAAATTGGTGAGTCTTGACATATCCGCTCCTGATTTGCACTTACAATCAGGATCGCCCGCTAAGAACGCCGGTTATTTCATTGCCGCCTATTTCGTAGGTAGCTATGATATTGATGGTAATGCACGTTACAATGGAACAAATATCAGCATAGGAGCCGATCAGTAATAAAACAGATTATAGATTAAATTCAAAGATATTCAATTAAAGCCAAATAGAAATGAGAAAAAGTTTTTGTTCGCTCATAAGCTTTCTTCTATTTAGCTTGTTAGCATGCGGAGCTGCTTCTGCCCATTGGTATGTGGCTCCGACTGGTAATGATGCGAATAATGGAAGTAAAAGAAAACCTTTAAAAACAATAGCCGCAGCACTGCAGCGTGTCAATCCTGGTGATACCGTTTTCTTGCGGGAGGGATCATACGGAGAGTTTGTCGTTCCGACACGTTCAGGAAAAACCGGCAAGATGATAACGTTGAAAAGTTATCCTGGTGAAATTGCTAAAATAGACGGTTCCGACCTGTATGTCAAAGGATGGGGCAATGCACTGGTACAGGTCAATAATATAGACTATATGCAATTTGAGAACTTGCATATCTGCCATGCCCACGATTCGGAGAACAACACAGATCCGGAAGGAATTTATATAACCGGAACGTCCGGTAACATAACATTCCGGGGATGCAAAGTATATGATATAAAGAATGACTGCCCGTTAGTTGACGCAAAAGGTGACTGGCGCAGCGCGCACGCAATTCTGGTCTTAGGTACGGATGACAACACGCCAATTCGCAACCTGCTGATAGAGAAGTGTGAAATCTTCGAAATTCATAGCGGCACAAGTGAAGCCTTTACATTGGCAGGCAATGTGGTCGACTTCACCATTCAGGACAATGAAGTACACGATGTGGAGAATATCGGTATCATCATTGCGGGAGGAGATAATCTGAACCCCAAAGGCGATATTTCGGTCAATTATGCACGCAACGGGGTAGTGCGTCGCAATAAAGTATACCGTTGTACACACGAAAAATCGCAGGACTATTGGAGCCAGTCCGTATCCAATGGCGGCGCGATCGGTATATACCTGTGCGGCAACGGAAACACGATTGTAGAGCAGAATGAGGTTTTCGAATGTGACCGTGGTATCGGGCTTTGCAGTGAAAGTTACAAGTTGCAGACCAAGGACTGTATCGTACGTGATAATTTTGTGTACAACAACTTCCGTACCGGTATCTATATGGGAGCTTATCTCGGTTTCGACGGACTAAGTACCAAAAACTGTTATGTTGTGAACAACACTCTGTTCAATAACAACCTCAAAGGCGGCCAACTGGACGGCACGAACAATTATCTCAAAGTGAATGATCGGGATAACAGCAGCGAAGGGGAAATCCGTCTTTCCGAGTTGTGTGAAGAGAATGTAATCGCCAATAATATCATTTATGCCGTATCCGACCGGGATATCTTTATCCGTAAATACACGACTTCGGGAAAGAATAATTATATCGGTGGCAATATCTATTTCTCACCCACGAAGAAGAACCATAAATGGATATGGGATGGTAAGGAGTACACCGACTTTTCCGCCTGGCAGGCTGTAAGTGGTGATAAGACATCAGTGTTCGATGTAGATCCACTATTGAAAAGTACCCGGCTACAACAACCTGACTTACATTTGAAATCCTCTTCGCCGGCGATAGGGACAGGACTCATATTTCAGGGCTATGTCCGGGGAATGTTCGACATTGACGGCGATAAGCGTTGTGATAATCATCGTATTAACATAGGTGCAGATCAATAAAGTGTCCGCCTTTTCACTAGTTTAAATATACAAACCATGAAAATACTAAAACAATTCTTTTCTGTTCTTTTCGTGCTGCTGTGTGTAGTAGGCACTGGCTATGCCGCTACGTTCGATGGCGTACGCGAACTTGTGTCCCGCCGTGCCCCATGGCTGGGAAAACATATTCAATTCAAGGAAATTGCGTCTTCGGACGGTGATTGTTTCATATTGCAGACTGTCGGCAAGAAATTGGTGGTACAGGCCACGGGAGCAAATGCGGCGGCAGTCGGTGTCAACTGGTATCTGAAATATTATTGCCACCGCAGTATGTCTCATCTAGGTGACCAGCTCGCCCCCGTTACTGAGCTTCCGGTCATCGGACAACCTGTAACAGTCAAAACCACATCTATATATCGCTATGCGCTGAACTACTGTACTTTCAATTATACCATGAGCTTTTATGACTGGGACGACTGGCAATGGGAACTTGACTGGATGGCACTCAACGGCGTGAACCTGATGCTTGTAGCCAACGGCTCGGAAGCTGTATGGCAAAACACGCTCCGCCGGATGAACTACTCGGAAAAAGAGATTGCCGATTTTATCACCGGACCGGCTTATAATGCCTGGTGGCTAATGGGAAATATCGAAGGTTGGGGTGGCCCTATGCCTCAGTCACAGATAGACAGCCGGAAGAAACTGGTGCAGAAAATGCTGAAGCGTATGAAGTCATTGGGGATTGAGCCGTTAATGCCCGGATTCTACGGAATGGTGCCGAGCAACCTGAAAAACAAGAGTAAGGCGCATATCATTCCGCAAGGAACTTGGGGTGCTTTCACTCGCCCGGATATTCTGGATCCTATGGACCCGGAGTTCGATCGTGTTGCAGCCATCTTTTATGACGAAACCCGCCGTTTGTACGGTTCGGACATTCGTTTCTTCTCCGGCGACCCTTTTCATGAGGGAGGAGCTACGGACGGCGTAGCGCTGGGAGATGCAGGACGAGCTATACAAAAAACGATGCAGAAACATTTTCCCGGATCTATCTGGGTGTTGCAAGGCTGGCAGGACAACCCGAAGCCGGGTTTGCTGGAAAAGCTGGATAAACGCTATGTATTGGTTCAGGAATTGTTCGGGGAGAATACCAATAACTGGGAAACTCGTAAAGGCTACGAAGGAACGCCTTTCATTTGGGCTACTGTTACAAATTTCGGCGAACGTCCCGGTATCAACGGAAAATTACAACGTTTTGCCGATGAAGTTTACCGTGCCTCGAATAGCGAATATGCGAAGTATATGAAAGGGGTAGGTATCTTGCCCGAAGGTATAAACAACAATCCTGTTACGTATGAATTGTTACTTGAACTGGTGTGGCACAAAGACCGGGTGGATGTAGACCAATGGATAGAATCTTATGTTACAGCCCGTTACGGACGTATCACCGATGAAATACGGACTGCCTGGAAGATGATGTTGAAATCTATTTATAGCAGTGAAGTCGGTTATCAGGAAGGACCGCCCGAAAACATCCTGTGCGCACGTCCCGCACTTGAACTCAAATCGGTTTCCTCTTGGGGTAGACTGGCTAAGAAGTATGATAGAGATCTTTACAAGAAAGCAGCGTTCCTTTTTGCCAAGGCAATGCCGGAATTTAATGAGGTTCGTACCTATCGCATTGATCTGATACACTTCCTGAGACAAGTCATTGCCAATGAAGCTGATTCGGTGTTCTATGATATGATAACTGCCTATCAAGAGAAAAAAGTTGAGAAATTTGAGCAGGAAGTTTCCAGATTCCTGATGATGATCGATACCGAAAATGAGTTGTTGGCACAGGACCCGTTTTTCCGTCTGAGCACTTGGCAGCAACAGGCCAAAGATGCAGGAAATACGGCCGCAGAGAAAAAGAACAACTTCCACAACCTGATGATGCTTATTACCTATTGGGGAGAACATGTGACATCGGAAGACAATTTGCATGACTATGCCTATAAAGAATGGGCCGGCATGATGAACACCTATTATAAGGAGCGTTGGCTCGTTTACTTCGATTACTTGCGTGCGTTGCTTCGCGGAGAGGAAGCGAAAGCGCCCGATTATTTCCATTGGGAACGCGAATGGGTGGAAAAGAATTTGCACATGGCGGACGATGCGCCACGAATGTCTTTGGAAGAAATTGTAAATAAGGTCACTGACAGGTAATATTGTTTTATGTAAAAAGAATGAAAGTTATGAACAGGATATTTATCAGTTTAATGATTACCCTTCTGCTTGTAGGCTTTTCCGGTTGCGGGCAGAAGAAAAGCACCATGCATCCCCTTGTGGTGGCTACTCCGGAACGTCCTTCAGGGCAGGAGGACGTCATTCAACTAACTGCTCCCAAGATGGACACGGTACGCGTGGGATTTATCGGACTGGGGATGCGTGGTCCGGGAGCTGTTGTCCGTTTTACACATATTCCGGGTATCCAAATCAAGGCTTTGTGTGATATACGTCAGGAATGTGTGGAAAAAGCCCAGAACATTCTCAAGGAAGCCGGTTTGCCGGAGGCTATGACCTATTACGGTGATGAGAACTCCTGGAAACAGTTGTGTGAAAGGGATGATATTGACCTTGTGTATGTGGCTACTGACTGGAAACACCATGCGGAAATGGGAGTGTATGCTATGGAACATGGCAAACACGTAGCTATCGAAGTTCCCGCCGCCATGACATTGGAGGAGATTTGGAGTTTGATAAATACTTCCGAAAGAACCCGCAAACACTGTATGCAACTGGAAAACTGTGTATATGATTTCTTTGAACTGACAACATTGAACATGGCACAGCAAGGAGTTTTCGGCGAGATTCTGCACGTTGAGGGCGCTTATATTCATAATTTGGAAGATTATTGGTCTTCTTACTGGAATAATTGGCGTATGGATTATAATCGCAACAATCGTGGGGATATCTATGCGACGCATGGCATTGGCCCGGCTTGCCAACTACTCAATATTCATCGGGGAGACAGGATGAAGACATTGGTGGCTGTGGATACAAAGGCGGTTAACGGACCGGCATATATCCGGAAAACCACGGGCGAAGAAGTAAAAGATTTCCAGAACGGTGACCAGACAACTACTGTCATTCGCACGGAAAACGGTAAGACAATGCTCATCCAGCATAACGTAATGACGCCACGCCCGTATAGCCGGATGTATCAACTGGTCGGCACTGACGGATATGCCAGCAAATATCCGGTGGAGGAATATTGCCTGCGCCCCGAACAGGTAGATACGAATGTTGTTGCCAACCATGAAAACCTGAATGCGCACGGTTCTTTGCCCGAAGATGTGAAACGGGAATTGATGAACAAATATAAGCATCCGATTCATCAGGAACTGGAAGAAACAGCCAAAAAGGTAGGCGGCCATGGTGGTATGGATTTCATCATGGACAGCCGTTTGGTTTACTGCTTGCAGAATGGTCTTCCGTTGGATATGGACGTTTATGATTTGGCTGAATGGTGCTGCTTGGCAGAATTGGGTGAACTCTCTATGGACAATGGTTGCGCCTCTGTTGCATTTCCTGACTTTACCCGTGGTGAATGGAATAAGGTGAAAGGCTACAGACACGCTTATGCTGCTCCTGCTGACGAGGAAGCAGCGATGGAAAAAGCGAAGGCTTTCACTAGCAAATTGAAAGAACAAGGCGCCAAAGAATGGGCAGCAACCGAAGAATAAAATAAAATTTAAAAAACATGTAATCAATAGGCTCAGGGTATCAAAGAGTGAATCCCGTTCAGCAACAATAGCAGAACGGGATTTTTCACTTTCCTCTGTACTCTTGTGGTGACTGATTGAAACAGGCTTTGAAGCAATGCCGGAAGTAACGTAGAGAACTGAATCCTGCCTGATAGGCTATTTCCGTGATTTGTAGCTCGGGATGATTTCTCAACAGTTCTGCTGCGTATTTCAGGCGGGCATTCATAATGAACTCGTTAGGAGACATACAGCTCAAGGCTTTCAGTTTATTGTAGAATGCGCTACGGCTTAAAGCCATTTCCTTGGCTAGGGCACCGACGTCGAATTCTGAGTCTGAGAGATGGGCTTTGACCGTTTCCTCTAACTGTTCCAGAAACTTGGCATCAATAGGGTTAAGCGCTAGTGCTTGTATCTCAATTTCAGCAGGAGATTCACTAGTTGTCATTTTCTGGCTGAATTTCTGTTTTAGCAGTTTTCGGTTACGCAGTATATTGGCAATGCGAGCTTGCAGCATTTTGTTGTTGAAAGGTTTCCCAATGTATTCGTCGGCACCGCATTGCAGTCCTTCCAACTTTTTGTCGTTCGAAGTGAGGGCTGTGAGCAGTACTACGGGGGTGTGGCAGAGGTCGAAGTCGGTTTTTATCTTGGAACACATCTCAATACCGTCCATTTCCGGCATCATGACATCGCTTAGTATAAGGTCGGGACGTTCTTCCATTGCTTTTTGTAGTCCGTCCTTGCCGTTCATCGCAATAACTATCCGGTAGAGTGGCGAGAGTAGATCGGTGAGCAGTTGGAGCAGTTCTTCGTTATCCTCTACAATGAGTACGCAGTC
>OLWV01000575.1_pt1 | contig 12584 bp, 7 predicted proteins | sample 1644161 | NCBI WGS metagenome assembly OLWV01 (sample SAMEA103958163, study PRJEB25191) | human gut metagenome
GGGCCGACAGAGTCGTCGGCCCCTACAATACCTCTCCGCTCCCTGTAGGGGCGGACGACTCTGTCCGCCCGCAGAACGCACCGGCTTTTACGGAAATCTACTGCGAATTCGCAGCTTCCCAACGGGCCGAGTAGGCATCGGCCCCTACAGGAAGCCCTGTAAATTTACACTTGACAAATACCCCATCAGGGTATATAGTGAAGATACCCCGATGGGGTATCTGAGATAAAAGGAGGCTGGCCTATGCCGGAACCCAAGCGATGTTCCTGCTGTGAGAAGCATACGCTGCGCGCGCAGGAGGAGAAAAAGAAGCTTCTGAACCGCCTGCGCCGCATTGAAGGACAGGTGCGCGGCCTGCAGGCGATGGTCGAGGCTGACGCCTACTGCAACGACGTGCTGACGCAGTCTGCTGCCGTCAACGCCGCCATCAACGCCTTTAACCGCGAGCTTCTGGCCGAGCATCTGCGCACGTGCGTGACGCGGGACTTAAAAAACGGCCATGAGGAAATCGTGGATGAACTGGCCGCAACTCTGCAAAAGCTAATGAAGTAATTGATTCCCAGGGAGGGATTTTCATGCAGCAATATACCGTGACCGGCATGCACTGCGCCGCTTGCAGCGCCAGTGTGGAAAAGGCGGTCAAAAAGGTGCCGGGCGTTACATCCTGCGCCGTGAGTCTGCTCACGAACTCGATGGGCGTCGAGGGTACGGCGGAGCCTGCCGCCGTCATCAAAGCCGTCGAGGACGCGGGCTACGGCGCGTCTGTGCGCGGGCAGGAAGCCGCTCCTGCGGCGGACGCAAGCGCACTGGAGGACAGGCAGACGCCGCATCTTAAAAAGCGGCTGATCGCCTCTGTCGCATTTTTGCTCATTCTGATGTATTTCTCGATGGGCCACATGATGTGGGGCTGGCCGCTGCCAGGCTGGTTTAGCGGCAACCACGTCGCCATGGGCCTTGTCCAGCTGCTGCTGGCCGGGATCGTCATGGTCATCAATCAGGAGTTCTTCGTGAGCGGCACCAAGAGCCTGCTGCGCGGCTCGCCGAACATGGACACGCTCGTCTCGCTCGGCGCGGCGGCGTCCTACGGGTGGAGCGTCTACGCGCTGTTTGCCATGACGGACGCGCAGCTCCACGGCGGCAGCGAAGCCGCCATGGCGTATATGGACGAATTTTATTTTGAGTCCGCCGCCATGATCCTCACGCTCATCACCGTCGGCAAGCTGCTTGAGGCGCACTCCAAGGGCAAAACCACGGACGCGCTCAAGAGCCTCATGGCCCTCGCACCGGAGACGGCAACGGTCATCCGCGACGGCAAAGAGGTTAAAATCCCCGCCGCGCAGGTCCGCAAGGGCGACGTGTTCGTCGTCCGTCCGGGCCAGAGCATCCCGGTCGACGGCGTTGTGCTGGACGGCGCGAGCGCCGTCAACGAAGCGGCGCTGACCGGCGAGAGCGTCCCGGTCGATAAAGCCCCCGGCGACGGCGTGTCCGCCGCGACGGTCAACTGCTCTGGCTTCCTCCGCTGCGAGGCAACCCGCGTCGGCGAAGACACCACGCTCAGCCAGATCATCCGCATGGTCTCCGATGCGGCGGCGACGAAAGCGCCGATTGCCAAGACGGCGGACAAGGTCGCGGGCGTGTTCGTCCCGGTGGTCATGAGCATTGCGGCGGTGACGTTCATCGTCTGGATGATCGCGGGATACGGACTGGAATTCTCACTGAATCGCGCCATTTCCGTGCTGGTGATCTCCTGCCCCTGCGCGCTGGGACTGGCCACGCCTGTGGCCATCATGGTCGGCACCGGCCGGGGCGCCAAGATGGGCGTGCTGTTCAAGAACGCCGAAGCGCTGGAAAACCTGCACCGGGTGGACACCGTGGTGCTGGACAAGACCGGCACCCTCACCACCGGCAAGCCGGAGGTAACGGACGTTCTCCCCGGCACGGTCGGCGAGGATGCGCTGATGCGCATCGCCGCCGCCCTGGAAAGCAAATCCGAGCATCCATTTGCCAAGGCCATTTTGAATAAAATGGAGGATACCCCCTATCCGACAGCGGAGGATTTTAAGACCCTTCCCGGCCGGGGCGTATCCGGCATCGTGGACGGCGTGCGGTGCTACGGCGGCAACGGCCGGCTGATGGAGGAACTGGGCGTCAAAGTCCCGGCCATGCCGGAGCTTGCCAATCAGGGAAAGACGCCCCTGCATTTTGCCAATGAAAAGGGCGATTATCTCGGAACTGTTGCCGCCGCCGACGTGCTGAAAGCCGATTCTCAGGCCGCCGTGCAGGCTATGACAAAAATGGGACTTGACGTAGTGATGCTTACAGGCGATAATGAAGCTACGGCCAAGGCCATTGCCCGGAAGGCGGGCATTGCCCATGTGATCTCCGACGTGCTGCCCACGGACAAGGCCGGGGCGGTCGGAAAATTGCAGGCGGAGGGGCACCGGGTGCTCATGGTGGGCGACGGCATCAACGACGCTCCCGCGCTCACCCGCGCGGACATCGGCATTGCCATCGGCGCGGGAGCCGACGTCGCCATCGACGCGGCGGATGTGGTGCTTATGAAGAGCACGCTGCTCGATGTCGCCGCCGCCATCCGCCTCAGCCGTGCGGCACTGCGGAACATCCACGAGAACCTGTTCTGGGCGTTTATTTACAACGTCATCGGCATCCCGCTGGCAGCCGGCGTGTTCGTCGGGCTGGGGCTGACGCTCAATCCGATGTACGGCGCGGCGGCCATGAGCCTGTCCAGCTTCTGCGTGGTGTCGAACGCGCTGCGGCTGAATCTGTGCAGGCTGTACAGTTCCAAGCATGATCACAAAGGAAAACCCATGCCGGAAATTCATCTGGCAGAACAAAATAAGGAGGAAACTGGTATGACAAAGACATTACACGTAAAGGGCATGATGTGCGGCCACTGCGAAGCGCGCGTCAAAAAGGCACTCGAGGCTGTGGACGGCGTAGCTTCCGCAGTCGCGGATCACAACAACGGTACCGCCGTCGTCACGCTCACGAAGGATGTTTCGAACGAGACGCTCAAGGCTGCCGTCGAAGCGCAGGATTACGAAGTCACCGGCGTGGAATAAACGAAAAGCCGCAGCATTTTGAGACGCACGGCAAGGTAAGAACTCGTATTAAAAATCTGCGGCTGCCTTTCAGTCTTTTCTTTTGCTTCTCCAAAAGAAAAGATTGGGAAAAGAAAACGAGTCCGGGGGGATTTCGATTTCCCCCGGCCCCCCTTGAACCGACCAGAAAAACCCCTTTGGTTTTTCTGGACTTTTCCCGCAAAGCTTGATGCAGCTCAGAATTTTTGATGCAGCGCCGTAGTGGCGGACGACTCTGTCCGCCCGCAGCACGCACCAAACCGTAACCAGCGCCCCTTTTCTTCCCATTCTTTTCCGGCAAGACGGAAAAGAATGGGCCGCCGGAGGCACACCGGAACGCCCCTTTCACAAAACACACCGCCCGCGTTCGATGGAACTGAACGCGGGCGGCAGCTTTTACAGTCTCTGATTTTTCGCCAGCTGGCGGTTTTTGTAGGCGGGGTCGCCGGTGACCTCGCGCAGGACGGTGATCTCGGGCGGCGCGGTAAGCACGGGGGCATTTTCCGGCAATGCGGCACGCATGATGGCCCGGTCCTGCGAGAACGGGTAGACATCGATCTCGAACCGGCAGCCGTTATATACGAAGCGGTATTTCGTCTTGTGGACGGTGTGCAGGCTCGTGTCGCCTTCCATGAGATAACGGATGTATTCCTTTTCGGAGATCGGCTTTTCCGTCTCCCACTGGCCGGAGCCGGTCGTGCGCTTTTCCGTGTAGAAATAGAGATAATCTCCGCCGTTTTTCTGCTGGCGGACGCGGCGGACGATGTTGGGGTTGGCGCGGGTCAGATAGGTCTGCATCATGTCGATGCTGGCGGCGTGATACGTCTGCTCGAGCGTCTGGAGCGTGGGCAGCGCGATGAGATACTTGTGCCAGACCTCCTGCTGCGTGGGCCTGCCGAGCGCTTCATAGACGGCGCGCAGGCCGCGCGCGATCTTGTCCTCAAAATCGACGGAATTGTCGATCACGTGCAGATTCGGGTGCGCACGCCATGCGCGCAGCGTCAGATCGTCCTTTTCCCGCGCAAGCTCCAGCGGCTCGTAGCGCGCCTCGTTGCCGAAATTATAGGCAAACTCCGCGCCCTTGGCGCAGGAGACGAGGTGCAGGACGGTATCGTAGTGGGAAAGCGCCTGCTGCTCGGTCAGGCCGAAGCGCGCGAGCACCTGCCGGAACTCCTCGTCGGAGATATAGGCCTTGTCATCGAAGAGCGCACGGTCGTACAGCACGATGACGTGCTCCTCCGGCACCATCTGTGCCGCCTTGAGCGCCAGCTGCTCCTTGTGCAGCTGGTCGGAAACGACAAAATCCTGAAAATCCAGCATGGACACGCACCCGCCGAAGGGCTTGATGCCGAAGCCGGAGATCAGCTCCGTCGCAGTTTCAGGGATGGTAATGACCTTCCAGCCCTCGTCCTGCTTGAATTCCTTGAGAATGCGGCTGATAAGCGTCGTCTTGCCCGCGGCAGGCCCGCCAGTCAGCACGATCCGCGTGATCTGTTTTGCCAAAAGGACCGCTCCTTTTCCTGTCAGGGAACCTCTGATCCGATGTCTTGGGCCAAAATCTCTCGCCGAATGCTCTCGGTCATTGAATCAGAGCTTCCCTATAGTTTTTTCGATTTAATAGTACCATCGTTCTGCGGCAAAAGCAAGAAAAAGTATTTTCAAGCCCGGCGTTCATGGATTATTCAAGCAAAACAGAAAACAGTATGCCATAATATACTTTTAGAAAAAATACAGGAGGGGTTCTGTGTGCAGAATTTTGTGTTGTTCGATCATGTCTGCAAGACCTATCGGATGGGCGATGTGTGCATCGACGCGCTGAAGGATGCCTCGTTTACAATCGCGGAGGGGGAGATCTGCGTGATCGTCGGGCAGTCCGGCGCGGGCAAGACGACGCTTTTAAACATTCTCGGAGGCATGGACCGGCTGACCTCCGGCCATGTGCTGCTGGCGGGCGAGGATGTGTCGGGGTTTGACCGCAAACGGCTGACGACCTACCGCCGGCACGAGGTCGGCTTTGTGTTCCAGTTTTATAATCTGCTTCCCAATATGACGGCGCTGGAAAACGTGCAGATCGCGGGTCAGCTTTGTAAAAATCCCATCCCGGCAGACGAGGTGCTGCGGCAGGTCGGCCTCGGCGAGCGGATGCAGAATTTCCCCGCCCAGCTCTCCGGCGGCGAGCAGCAGCGCGTGGCCATCGCGCGGGCGCTGGCCAAACGGCCGCAGTTGCTGCTGTGCGACGAGCCGACCGGTGCGCTTGACTACCAGACCGGCAAGCAGATCCTTGCGCTTTTGCAGAAGCAGAGCCGGGAAAACGGCATGACCGTCGTGATTATTACGCACAATTCCGCCCTGACCGCCATGGCCGACCGCGTCATCCGCGTCAGAAGCGGCCAGATCACCGACGTGCGGCGCAATGAAGCGCCCGTGCCGGTGGAAAGCATCGAATGGTGACGGGTATGCTGAAGCTGACAATGCGCCAGATCCGCAGCAGTCTCACCCGGTTTCTGGCGATCGCGGCGATCGTCGCGCTGGGCGTGGGATTTTTCTGCGGCCTGCGGCTGACAAAGACCGCAATGGTACATACGCTGGACGACTATGCCGAGGCGCACCGGATGTATGATTTCCGCCTCGTCAGCACGGTCGGCTTTGACGAAACGGACGCGGAAGCGCTCGCCGCCGATGCGCGCGTGGCGGCCTGCGAGGGGGAAAAGAGCGCAGACGCGCTGGCCTCCGTCGCAGATGGGGCGGCGAAGCCGTGCAGATTTTTGTCGCTGCCTGAGCAGATCGACCTGCCGGGCTTAAAATGTGGAAGATTTCCGCAGACGTCGGAGGAATGTCTGGCTGACGGGCTGCTGTATTCCGAAAAGGATCTCGGAAAAACAGTCGTTCTGACGGAAGAGAACGACGAAGATACGCTGGACGGCTTCAACCGCCGGGAATTCACCATCGTCGGCATCGCCAAGAGCGTCTTATACATCAATTATGAGCGCGGCGGCACCTCCATCGGCAGCGGAACGCTTTCGTCGTTTGTGTACATTCTGCCGGAGGCGTTTGCACTGGATTATGAGACGTCGCTCTATCTGCGGCTGGCTGACCGGCAGGGTGAGGTCTATTCCGATGCGTATACCGCCTGTATAGACGAGGCGGAGCCGTGGGTCACGCAGCTTGCCGAGCGCGCGGCTTATGGGCGCAGCGATCGCCTCTATGAAGAGGCCAAGCAGACGCTCTCCGACGCGCGTGAAACGCTGGATGAAAAGCAGCAGGAGTTGGCCGATGCAAAGCAGGAGCTTGCCGACGCGAAGCAGGAGCTGGAAGACGCGCATCAGACGTATGCTGACGGCGTTGTTTCTCTGGCCGACGCAAAGCAGGAGGCGGAGCAGGAACTGGCCGACGCATACCAGAAGCTGGTGGACGGGCAGCGGACGATCGAGGAAAATGAACAGAAGCTGGCCGATGGCGAACAGGAGCTGGCAGACGGCGAAAAAAAGCTGGCCGACGCGAAGCAGACCTATGAGGAAAACGCCGCCAAATTTGAAAAAGAAAAGAAACAGGCCGAGAACGAGATGAGCTTCGCTTTCGCGCAGCTCCAGAAAGCACGCGAAACGCTTGCCGAGCAGCAGCAGCAGTTAGACGCGCAGAAAGCCGCGCTCGACAAACAGGAGGCGCAGATAGACGCTGCGGTTTCCGCAGGAGCGATGTCGCCGGAGGCGGCGGAGGCGGCCAAAGCGCAGATCGCGGCGGCGCGTGGGCAGCTTGCAGCGGCGCAGGCGCAGTTGGACGAGGGCAAGAACGCTCTGGCCGACAATGAGAATCAGCTGGATCTGGCGGCAGACGCGGCGAACGAGGCGTTCGCGGAAAACCAGAAAAAGCTGGACGAGGCGAAAAAAACGCTGGAAGAAAAGCAGCAGGAACTGGAAGATGCGAAGCAGGAGCTGGAAGATGGCCGGCAGGAGCTGGAAGACGCAAAACAGGAACTCAAAGACGGCTGGGCGGATTATTACACAGGTAAGGCCGAAGCAGAACAGAAGATCTCCGACGCCGAACAGGAGCTGGCTGACGCAAAGCAGGAGATCACAGACGGCGATCAGAAGCTGGCCGACGCCGAGCAGGAGCTGGCCGATGGTGAACAAAAGCTGGCCGATGCCGAGCAGGACTACCGCGACGGCGAGGACGAACTGGAAAAGCTCGAAAACCCGGACGTGTTCGTGCTGGATCGCAGCAGCAACGTCGGCTATGCCTGCTTTGAGAACGATTCCGATATCGTGCGCGGCGTGTCACGGGTGTTCCCGCTGTTTTTCTTCGCCGTGGCCGCGCTGGTCTGCATCACGACCATGACCCGCATGGTCGACGAGCAGCGGACGCAGGCGGGCGTTTTAAAGGCGCTGGGGTATTCCAACGGCGCGATTTTGTCTCAATATTTCCTCTATGCCGGGATCGCCTCGGTTCTCGGCTGTGTGCTCGGCATCGCGGCAGGCTCGTATTTCCTGCCGAAGATGATCTGGCATGCCTATAACATCATGTACGGCTTTACCGGCATCCTGTATGCCTTTGACTGGCCGCTTGCGCTCGTCTCGTCGGGCGCATATCTGCTGTGCGCGCTCGGTACGACGTGGTACGTCGTACACGCCGAGCTGCAGAAGCCGGCAGCGGAGTTGATCCGCCCCAGAGCGCCGAAGGCGGGCAAGCGCATTCTGCTTGAACGCCTCCCGCTGATCTGGGACCGACTCCCTTTCCTGCATAAAGTCTCCATCCGAAACATCCTGCGCTTTAAAAAGCGCATGGTCATGATGATGATTGGCATCGGCGGCTGTACGGCGCTGCTCATCACGGGCTTCGGCATTCAGGACTCCATCAGCAGCGTCGTCGACTATCAATACGACGAAATCACCCGCTATGACGCCGCCGTGACCTTCCAGCACGCGCTGAGCGGCAGCGAACGCGAGGACTTCCTCGCCGTCTGCGAGAAAAGCGGCGCGGAGGGCTGTCTGTTTGTCGCGGAAAAAAGTCTGGACGCTTCTGCCGGCGGCACGGTCAAGACCACAAACGTCGTCTGCCCGGAATCGGGCAGCGTGGACGGCTTTATCGACCTGCACACGCAGGAGAAAACGCCGATCCCCTACCCGCAGGACGGCGGCTGCATCATCAGCCGGGGGCTTGCGCAGGCGCTGCGCCTGTCGGCGGGCGACACCATCACCTTACAGACAGGCGACATGCGCCGGACGGAGCTGACCGTCGAGGCTGTGTTTGAAAACTATGTTTATAATTACGTCTATCTGACGCAGACTACCTGGCAGGACGTCTTCGGTGAAGCGCCCGGATACGAGGCCGCATGGGTCAATTATCAGACGGACGAGGCCGCGCAGGCGGCCTCCGCAGCGCTCACGGGCGCGAAAAACGCGGCAGCTGTCACCCTCAGCCTTGATTTCCGCAGCCGTGTGGCGACGATGATGCAAAGCCTGCAATATATCGTGCTGGTCGTCGTGCTGGGCGCGGCAGCGCTGGCATTCATCGTGCTGTATAACCTCACGAACATCAACATCACCGAACGTGAACGAGAGATCGCGACCATCAAGGTGCTTGGCTTCTACGACGCCGAGACGAACCGCTACGTCTTCCGCGAGAACATCATCCTGACCGTCCTCGGCGCGCTTGTGGGCCTTCCGATGGGAAAGCTGCTGCACGCGTATGTCATGGGACAGATCAAGATCGATCTCATGTGCTTCGATGTGCGCGTCGCGCCGCTGAGCTATCTCATCTCGGCCGCGCTGACGCTGGTGTTCGGTCTGCTTGTCAATCTTGCCCTGCGGCGGAAGATCCGCACAATCGATATGTCGCAGGCGCTCAAATCCATTGAATAGCAGAAGAAAGAGAAGAAACAACCCATGAAAAAACTGCTTGTTTACCTGCGGCCCTACCGCCTGCAGGCGATCCTGGCCCCGTGCTTCAAGCTGCTCGAGGCCGCGTTTGAGCTTCTGGTGCCGCTCATCATGGCGGATATCATCGACGTCGGCATTTCGTCCGGCGATACGGCGTATATCCTGAAAAAATGCCTTGTGCTGGTCGGACTCGGCCTGTGCGGCTTTGCCAGCGCCACGTGCGCGCAGTATTTTTCCGCCAAGGCCGCGACCGGCGCGACGGGCAGCCTGCGCCGTGCGCTTTTTGCGCACATCCAGTCGCTGTCCTACGCCGAGCTTGACCGGCTCGGCACGGCCACGCTCGTCACGCGCATGACGAGCGACATGAATCAGGTGCAGACGGGCCTCAATCTGACGCTCCGGCTGCTGCTGCGTTCGCCCATCGTGGTTTTCGGCGCGATGCTCATGGCCTTTACCATCGACACAAAGTCGGCGCTTATCTTCGCCGTGGCCATCCCGGTGCTCTTTGCCGTTGTGTTTGCCATCATGCTCAGCTGCATTCCGCTCTACCGGCGCGTGCAGACGAAGCTCGACGGCGTGACCGGTGCGGCGCAGGAAAATCTGTCCGGCGTGCGCGTCATCCGCGCCTTTACCCGCGAACAGACAGAGACGGAAAGCTTCGCGGAGAAAACCGGAGATTTGTTTTCCGCGCAGCAGTTTGTCGGAAGACTTTCCGCGCTGCTCAATCCGCTGACGTATGTGATCATCAATCTGGCCATTGTCGCGATTTTGCGCGTGGGCGGCGTCCGGGTAAACGAGGGCGTGATCACGCAGGGCCAGCTGATCGCGCTTTATAACTATATGTCGCAGATCCTGGTCGAGCTGATCAAGTTTGCCAATCTGATCCTGAACATCACAAAATCCGCCGCCTGCGCGGGCCGCATTTCGCAGGTGCTGGACACGAAGTCCAGCATGATGAGCGGTGCGGACGCGCTGCCGGACGGCGCGGGAGAGGCGGAGCTGGAATTCCGGCACGTCAGCTTCCGTTATCCGCAGGCAGGCGCGGATGCGCTGACCGATATCAGCTTCTGTGCCGCGCCCGGCGAGACGATTGGCGTGATTGGCGGCACAGGCTCCGGCAAATCTACGCTAGCAAATCTGATCCCCCGCTTCTATGACGCGACAGACGGACAGGTGCTCGTGCGGGGCGAGGATGTGAAAACGCTTCAATTGCAAGCGCTTCGGACGCGCATCGGCGTTGTGCCGCAGAAGGCGCTGCTCTTCTCCGGCACCATCCGGGGGAATCTTCACTGGGGCAATGCGGACGCGTCCGACGAGGCGCTCTGGGACGCACTGCGCGCAGCGCAGGCGGATGGCGTCGTGCAGGATAAGAAGGGCCAGCTGGACGCGGCGGTCGAGCCAGGCGGGCGCAATTTCTCCGGCGGCCAGCGCCAGCGGCTGACCATCGCCCGCGCGCTTGTACGCAGGCCCGAGCTTCTCATTCTGGACGACAGCGCCTCCGCGCTGGACTTCGCGACGGACGCAGCGCTGCGCAAGGCGCTGTCGAAGCTTCCGTGGAAACCCACAGTCGTGCTGATCTCGCAGCGCGTGTCGTCTATCCGGCACGCAGACAAGATCGTTGTGCTCGACGACGGCCATATGGCCGGACTCGGCACGCATACACAGCTGCAGCAGACCTGCCCGGTCTATCAGGAAATCTGCCGGTCGCAGGAGAAGGGGGAGGCGAGTGCATCATGAAGCATACATCCTCCTGGGCGCTGCGGCGCGTGTTAAAAAGCCTCGGGCGGTATCTGCCGCTGCTGCTTGCATCCTTGCTGCTGGCCGCGGCCAGCGTAGCGGGCACGCTCTATATCCCCATTCTGGTCGGCGACGCGATCGACCAGATCGTCGGCCCCGGACAGGTCGATTTTGCCGCCGTCAGTACGCTGGCGGTCAGAATCGCCGTGCTTGCCGGTCTGACGGCAATTTTGCAGTGGGTCATGACGGCCATTCACAACCGCGTCTGCTTCTGCGTGACGCGCGACGTGCGCCGCCAGGCGTTTTCCCACTTGCAGCGGCTGCCGCTTGCGTATCTGGACAGCCACCCCTCCGGCGACACGCTCAGCCGCATGATCGCCGACGTCGACCAGTTCGCAGACGGCCTGCTCATGGGCTTCACGCAGCTGTTTACCGGCGTTCTGACCATTGTGGGCACGCTCGGCTTCATGCTTTCGATCAGCTGGAAGATCACGCTCGTCGTCGTGCTGCTGACGCCGCTTTCGCTGCTGGTGGCAAAGTTCATCGCGGGTCATACCTATTCCATGTTCCAGCTGCAGTCCAAGGCACGCGGGGAGCAGACCGCCCTGATCAACGAGCAGCTGAGCGGCCAGCGCGTCGTGCAGGCTTTCTCGCACGAGGACGAGAGCCTGCGCCAGTTTGACGAGATCAACGACCGTCTGACGGCGGCGACCATGCGTGCGACGTTCTTTTCGTCCATGACGAACCCGTCCACGCGCATCATTTACAATATTATTTATGCCTGCGTCGGCTTTACCGGCGCGCTCAGCGCCGTGGCAGGCGCGATCACGGTCGGCGGACTGTCGTGCTTCCTCAGCTACGCGAACCAGTACGCCAAGCCCTTCAACGAGATCACCGGCGTGGTCACGGAGCTTCAAAACGCGCTGGCCTGCGCCGCACGGGTCTTCGAGTTGATCGACGAGCCTGCCGAAACGCCTGACGCACTGGACGCGAAGAAGCTTGAAGCCGTCTCCGGCAGCGTAGAGCTGCAGAACGTCGCGTTCTCCTACACGCCGGAGCAGCATCTGATCGAAAATCTGAATCTCTCCGTAAAGCCCGGCCAGCGCATTGCCATCGTCGGCCCGACGGGCTGCGGCAAGACGACGCTCATCAATCTGCTCATGCGCTTTTATGACGTGAAGGACGGCTCCATTTCCGTCGACGGCAGCGAGATCCGTTCCGTCACGCGCGAGAGCCTGCGCCGCCAGTACGGCATGGTGCTGCAGGATACGTGGCTCAAGACGGCCTCCGTGCGCGAGAACATCCGCCTTGCAAAGCCGGACGCGACGGATGCCGAGGTTGAAGCCGCCGCGCGCATGGCGCACGCGGATTCCTTCATCCGCCGTCTGCCGGAGGGCTATGACACGGTGCTGTCCGACACGGGCGGCGCGCTGTCCGCCGGACAGCGGCAGCTGCTGTGCATTGCGCGCGTGATGCTCTGCCTGCCGCCCATGCTCATCCTCGACGAAGCGACCAGCTCCATCGACACGCGCACCGAGGCGCATATCCAGCAGGCGTTTGACACCATGATGCAGGGCCGGACAAGCTTCGTCGTCGCCCACCGTCTGTCCACCATCCGCGAAGCGGACGTCATCCTCGTTATGAAGGACGGCCACATCATCGAACAGGGCCGCCATGAGGACCTGCTCGCCAAAAACGGCTTCTACGCCAATCTGTACCACAGTCAGTTCGAAGGGTAAACGCCCTCATCTCCTCCCCTTGCCGCCCGGCAAGGGGAGATTTTTCATACTAAGACGGATAGATTACCCATTATCCGCGAAAACCGGCGAAATTCAAACGCAGTTGGTAGGGGCGGGGCTCTGCTCCGCCC
>OLWV01000584.1_pt1 | contig 12383 bp, 14 predicted proteins | sample 1644161 | NCBI WGS metagenome assembly OLWV01 (sample SAMEA103958163, study PRJEB25191) | human gut metagenome
ATACAGTTCGAACTCTCAAGTATGCAAGTATTTCTATTGCTACCCCTTTATCATCCCTAGATGCCCTGTTGAACTTATCCGAGTTTCTATGAACTTAATCATATGCAGGGGTACATGGGAGAAATTTCACCAAATCTTTTACTGAAGCCTGAAAGCATACGTAATTTTATTCAGTTACCTGGGTTTCTACTTCTGCAGAAGTCTCTTCTTCCTTCTTCGGGAAGTGAGTAATCTCCTTTACAGTGATATTCCTCGTAATCTTATCCTTGATGTAGATTTTCTGAACACGAGTACGTGTTCGATAATCCTCACGTTTTGCAGCTTCGAGTGCCTGAATACGAAGCATGCGTCTTACCTGTCCAATCGTTGACATCTTCTTTCTTTGTTTTAGTTATAGATTCGAGATTTGAGTGTTGCAATCTCACGCTCCATGCGTGCGATTTCTTGATCGTAGGGAATAGTTTTTCCCGTAATCAAATTCCTTTTGTCTTCACCTGCTTTTTTGAAAGCTTCATACGTAACTTCCAGGCGAGCAAGAGCACCTTTGCGACGGACATTCAGTCCAGGTTTTCCACCCTTCATACTGTTAATTTATTTATTATTAATTATAGATACAACTTCCTACATTATTCTGTAAAGACTTTTTCGTATAAACAACAAGTCATTAACAAATCATACAATCTGTTAATGCAAATGTGAAGAACTTGATTTGTCTTTGTATTTATAACAAAGCCTTTAATTTGAACAATACGAAAAGGAATTCCTTTAATGAGCACAGCTTTATTAGAAGCTGTTGTAATACAAGAAATAATCATAGTTAATTAACCCATCTGATTTTTATACGAGGATTTTCCAAAGGATCATAAAAGATACTTCGAATCTGACCTTTGTAGTGATTCATTACTTCAATACAGTAGTTATCGAATACTTCAGTAGGAATCTTTTGCATACCTGCTTCTACCCGATAAATATTATCAAGTGAATCAAGTTCATGCATTACAGATATTGTAATCTGATTACGTTCGAACTCAGAAGTAGGAGTTACTTTAGATACTTTTACTCCATCCTGAGGAAACTCTGTAACGGTTACTACTTGATCCTTAGGTTTAGAAACAAGTAATAAACAGGAAGTCAGAATAATTCCCATGAAGAGAATTAATCCTATAGCTTTACCTAAATTATTCATTTTCTTGAAATTGTTATGGCGAGGCTGAGATAGTGACCATCACCGACCTACGTTCATACAAGGACGCTAGGCGACCTTGTTAATCACACCTTCGAGTGATAGTAGGCATAGAGTAAACTCTATTAACGTGCCGATTAACAAATAAAAAACCAGAAATTATCGCAACAGAGCACTATATGCAAGTTCCCACTCCTTACGATTCTCAACGCTCGGAACCTGAAGATTACCGATACGTTTGAGATATGTTTGAATGTTAGGAATCTTGTTCCAGACGTGATAGAAAGCGAGAACAATGTCTCGTCGAAGGACGATCTTATTGTTCAACTTTTCTGCGATCTGAATGAGAGCAGCAGCTTTCTTACATGCTTCCATGTACTCTTCGTTAGAGATCTCTAAGAGACCGTTATTGAACTTTCTCGAAGAGTGCGAACCCTTGATCAGCTGAATAGCTGCCTTGAATTCGAACTCAGGGAAAGCTTTCGTGAAATCCTGGAGCTGCTGATAGCCATGAAGACCTTTTTCCAGATAAGCCTTCATGTAGTCAGTGATTACCCAGTTTGCATGTCCTGCATTGAATTTGATTGCAAGATTCAGAGGAGATGCATCCGAGTTAATAATAATCACTCGAATTGCAGTTTTGTTTTGCGGATACTTCTCTTTCAGCATACGAAATGCTGCGAGACGATTCTGACCATCGAGAACTTCACCGTCTGCAGAAACACAGATAGGCGGTATCCACTCTCCATCAAGGAAAGCTTTAAAGATTCGATTTACATGAGCTGTTCTCAGGGTACGATTCCCTGGAATGAACGAAAGATGTTTTACGTTTTCTACGAGATAACACTTCTCAAAGGGAGTACGACTCGAAAAAAGATCTTTAGACATAATTACAATTTTAGATATTGTTAAACTTAAAGGGTTTTAAAAAATCTCCAGGTCATGGCAACCACACTATCGCTCGCTGGATTAAATCGTAGTTTTCATCTAACTAATGCCAACTGAAAAGTTATATGGAACTAGGTGTGTTATATAATCAAATGCAAACAGAGGTTTCTAAAAATGGATCTTAGCTAAGCTCAGAGAGGTAGCTCACTCTCACTAAGATCCAGCTACTAACTATGGAAACATGTATTATTCTTCAAATTCATCAATTAACTTAAACTGAAGTGCAATTTCATAGTTCAACCATACGCCTTCTTCATTTTGTAAGCGCATGACTCTTTCAACTTGTTTTTCAGTTAAAGCTGATTTTCTCTTGAATATAGTTTTAAGTATTTTATTAGAAAACGCAAGATCTTCTTTAATAATACCTAAAAGTCTAAAAGTAATTGCATTACTTGTGTTAATCCGAGGAGTATGAATAAGGATTTCTGCATCTTTATCCATGTATCGTTTCTTTCCTGCTTGAGCGATAATAGTTGCTGCAGAAGCTACTTGACCATGACAGAAAGTAGTAATTGGAATGCTAAGAGAGAGAAGATAAAAGTAAATAGCTAAAGCTTGATATGTACTTCCTCCAAGTGAATTGATGTGAATAGTTAATTCACGAGGTTCATGTTTAATTACTAATTTAGTAAGTTCTTCAAGTGTAGAGATGCGATTCTTTCGAATTCGCAACCATTTTCGAGTACCTATAACACCTTCAAAATATATTTCCATTACTCTTTTAGTCAATTTAGATTTCAACTTTATGTACTCGGTACGGGATTCGAATCCGTGATTTCAAGAATGAAAATCTTACGTCCTAGACGAACCGAGCGAATCCGATTTATAAAATCGGAAACCACCTTTAATATGATTCGAGAATAAAATATCTTAGTGGTATAGCTTCCGATCAAAGAAGCTATACCTAAATGACAGATTGTTGAGAGTTCTGTCTTCTCTCCAGCATGTAAAACTTTAATAATAAAGAATTACAATTACTACTGTTACGGCTAAGTAACATATAAGATTACGATCATCTGTCGTACTACAGTCAACGTTACAGATCAATCTTACTAGCTAGGTAAGATAGTAATTCTTATATGACCTCTAACTCGAGGCTTTCCTTCTTTTCTTGTCTATATGACTCACTCAACCTTCTAAATCAGCTAATCTAAAAGGCAGACATTACGAGCTAACTGGTTATTGTCTATAGATAAATTTCGTCCCTATTGAAAAGAAGTTTGGTAATTCTGCCATTTTCCTTTGCTCCACATTTACGTATGTGAACCCACGCTATCCAGCAAATTCTCTATGTTACCATAGAGCCTCTATCTCTGTTAAACCGCTTGGTAGTTCGACACTTAACAGTCTTCCGCTATAGGCAATATTAATTGGGTTACATCAATGTTGCTAGCATATATTAGAAGTAACCGTAATTAACTTGCGTGCAATAGGACAAGTGCCTTCCTACACCTAATTTCTTAGGCATTTTTATGTTTAATTTCTCCAAATAAATTATTATGAATAAAAAATAAATCCTACATATTCGGACCGTCTCTTGCTTTCATATTCTAGCTTGTTAGTGCAGGTGAGTTACTTCTGCAATTGTTCACTCGAATTAAATCAGAGGAAATAAAATTAAACTAAGAACTTTTAAGCATTAAAGCTAGCCTACTGCGAATTTCATAATCTAGATTTATATATTTAGATAAAAAATGTCAAAAAGAAACAGTTTTAACAATAGAGGGTACTACCAATCCTGCTCACGCAGACATCTCTATTAACTATCCAATTTGGAATAAAATTCAACTTGGGGAGGAGGATTTATATTCACAAATTAGTCCTTAGACTTTATGTGTAGATAGACTGTTCCTGGCGTTTACGAGTTGTGCCAGGGTTGCTCGTTGTTAATGGTTCAGTCACGGCAAGATAGCCCCAAAGGTTCTCGCTATGAATTCATTAACTACAAAGAAAGGAGGTGGCTTACCAGCCAGTTTCGTATTTGAAATGACACTCGTCGAGCCATTCCTGAGCTGCAGGAACAGAGATCTCGCCGATCACACGCTTCTTGTCCTGCATCATGCTGAGAAACCAGCCGCGAGGAGTTTTGAAAAGCGTCTGAAATTTGTGTTTCGCATTTTCTTTCGGTGCGCGAAAAGCCTTATAATTCGGCTTCTCTGCTTTGAGACATGCGAAATCTTTCTTTCGCATAGTTTTCTTAGAAATAAACATAATTACAATTTTAGATATTGTTAAACTTTATTTAAGAGTTTTAATGTCTAAAATAACTTTTTCAAGTGTTTCAATAACTTGATCTTTTATTTGAGACTGTTTACATTCTTGAGATGCAATTTCTTGATCACTAGGTATTTCATTGAATTTTTCTTGGACTATTTTAAAATATTCCTCAAATTCTTCTTTTTTGAAATTATGCTTTTTACAAAGTCTTTTACAAAATTCTTCAGAGTCTTTGGTATGCAAGAATAAAATAAATTCTTGAACAAAAAGCTTAAAAATATTATTCTTACAGAGCATGCTATTTAAAATTAAAATTTTGTTAGACTTTTATTAAAAAGATTCATATAATCCTATTGTACACTAGATAACTTAGAATCGCTAATTAAGAAAAACTATTTCCTAATCAAGTTTGAGAATCACTCTTATTATTTCATACATAAGGCTGATGAGGCACATATGCGACCTATGTAAGTTCTGCAGAACTCATAGGATTTTAAAATGATAAAATAACTACTAATAATAATGTTGAATGTAGATAAGGATTCGAACCTTATTCCCTATCGGATTACTCGTACTACACTGTCCACCCTAGCTATGGGTAACCACCTCTTATTCGAAATCGAGGATTTTGTACCGAGAACGGGAGTCGAACCCGTACGCCCCATTCGGAACACAAGATTTTAAGTCTTGGGCGTCTACCTAATTCCGCCATCTCGGCAACTGTCTTGACTAGCTTTCTCGAATTATCTTCGACTCTTCACAAGACTGTAGCACTTTTTGCATTTTTCTGCCTTTGTTAGATTATGTATCAGACATTAATTTCTGGTAATCATCAGCAGGATTTCGAGTTTATGTATGTTTAAAGTTTGAAACTTTGAATTGTCAAATTATAAAATAACTAATATTACCAAAAGCGATTGTTTAAACTTCAAAATAGTAATTGAAATTATTATTATTGAAGAGTAACTTTCTGAATGTGAGAATAATAGATATTTTACATGAAGGAAGTTGGTCTGACAAATTGACAGTTTTAAAAAGAGTAAAAGGGTGATAATCAACGACTTACACCGATCACTTCACCCTCTACTTCAGTCACAACATGACATTTTGTCAGGTGTTTCTGCCATTTTGTCATGTCACAACATGACATTTTGTCAGGTGTTTCTGCCATTTTGTCATGTCAATATGTCAAAGAACTATTATTACTATGCAATCGCAGTTAATCTCGGTTAAGATATATAGTTAAAGCGATCGCGGCAATTACTACAGCTACCCAAGGACCACAAGCCATGACTATTACTGTAACAATCCATCCAAGCATAATCAATCCGAAGATTATACCGAGTATTACTTTAATTACATCCATAATCTTTAATAAAAATGTGGGAAGAGCTCATCACTTCTCTTCCCACGGTCACTAATCATCTAAACTCATCAAATCATCACTAGGGTCTATAAGTCCGATCAAAGACTTATAGACAATGGACACATCGTACAATGTACCACATGTCATACCGTCCTTTTTCAAGGACTCAGAAACTTTCTGGATTACTATATCAGCTATCTGCATTAGCTACATATATTCTACCCATATTAGTTTCTAAACAGTTAAGAGGCCGTACTCACGACCCCTTAACTGTAATTTGACCGTTACGCATACTCGAGAACGGGTACGTCGCGCTCGGTCAGTTCATCGGTTGCGACACCGTTGTTGAACTTACGAACCTTGATTTTCGTCATCTCCTTGCACGTCAGCTTCTTGCCACACGTCTTGACTACACGATCGTAGTCATTCTCTGCCTTCTGCAGATCCTTACATACAGGACCGACGAAGTTGCCCTGATAGTCCATGCGACGAAGTGCTGCGACCGAGAAATAGCCGTCCTGACCGTTTCGTTTCACTACGAGCAGCGTTTCAACTGCATCACTGTTCGGACGAACAGTACGAGTGAAAAGCTGAATATCAGCTTCCGTATCAGGAAATTCGACAACTTCGTTCGGTGCGATACCATAGGTTACTACACCTACACCCTTTTCCTTCAGGAATTCGGGAGACACTTCTGCTACTACACGCCCACCAGGAGCTGCAATCTTCGGCAGATTTTTTACTTCAGAAATCTTCATCTTTTATAAATAAATTAAATTAAACTTCTATGTACTACAATCACGTTTATTTTATACTTGTGATGTACTACGAACTTGTCGGGAGCTTTGGTACCTGTTGGTGGCTTTGGTTGATGGAAAAAAGAAGGAGAGCAGGGATTGCTCCCCACTCTCCAGTTATTATGCCAGTTCCTCGAATAACGAGACTGGTTTGAGGTCAAACTCTCCCTCCAGCTTCTCACGGTCCTTGTTGAACCGCTGGAACTTAAAGGACTGGTTCTCCGTGACTTTGAGCCGCTTGCCTGCGAGGAGTTGGGCGACCTCCAACGCATCACCGCAGGTGAGTATGCGCAGATTGAGGTCGTGTTTCTCGCGAATGGCCTCCATGTAGTCCGTGCGACCTTCAGGTGCGATCTGACAACCGCGCTGAAACGTGCTGAACGGGAACCAGCGCCACACTCCGTTGATGCAGCAAAGGATCATGAGACCCCGAACGGTAATCTCCTCACCGTCTCTGTTGACGGTCTTAAACTCCTTCCCCTGCTTGATGAGCTGGATATCGAAGTCCTCAAACTCGACCGTATCACCCTTCAACAGCAAGTTCTGGGTGAAGATAGTCTTCGACTTCAAGATCTCGACAGTTACGTCATCGAATCCCCTGTTGACTGCATCCTGCAGTATTTCGGCCCTCTTGGCGCCTTTTAATTGTTTCATAAACGTGATGAGTTAAAGATGAATGATTAGTTAGTGATTCGCTACCTTTCAGTAGCTTTTGTTATTTGACCAGTGCTCGAAGTGCTTGTAGCTTAGCTTCGAGTCCTGCAATGTACATCTCAACAATTACATTGAGCGGAGTAGTAACAGTCGATAAAGCTTTTACAGTGTTGTGAGAAATAGCTTCTATTGAAGCTATTTCATCTGCAACACGTTGGGTTCTGTCATCCATAGCAAAAGCTATTAAAGAAAGGGCTCAAAGCCCTTTCTTGATTACACCTGCCCACATATCGCGAGTAACATCCATGAGTGCACGGTCTTCTTCCGTGACCTTGTCGACGTTCTGCAGCTTGAGTGGCTCCTGATAAGTGTAACGAGGTCGAGCAGTGCCACAATTGTGAACATCCGACATAGATTCTGCTTCGATGAGCAGGTTGTGAAAAACAGTCTGTACCATGGTTTGATAGTTTGATGAGTTTCCGAGAAGCACTATTGCTATCTAAATAATATTCAGATATTTTGGTAAAAAGAAAAAAAAATCTATCTCGGATTTCTCCGAGATAGATTGAGGTGGTTAGCGTTTCCACACGACCTTGCCAGTGTTCCACTCGCGGATGTCGAATGTTCCACTCGTAGAGTCTTTATACGCTTTCTCGCGCGCGATGACATAGTCGTCGCTGCCGTTCCTTCCAGCATTGGCGTCTTCCTCGGTCTTGTACCAGCGAGTTTCGGTTCGTGTGTAGTTGATAGAGCAACAAACCGTTCCTTCGAGCAGATTTACGGTAGGCTCGCCCATGAACGAGAGGTTGGTGTAGTTGCTGCTGTTGCAGGTCAGTTCAACCTGGTCTACAGGACGAACCGTGAGTTCTGCAGTGCCAGTGAGGATGGCAAGCGCGTTTTCTCGAGTCTCTTCAGGTTGAGCCTGAATGAGAGCTGCTATGTGCTCAGTGAGCTCAGCAGGGTTTGCCGACGAAATGGAAGTAGCGACGATCGATTTGATAAGTGCGATGTTTTTCATAATGGTATTAGATGAAAAAGTTTAACATATAGACAGTTCAGATGCTTTGGTTTCTAAAAATAGAACTTTTGTCAGAAATATTTTACTCGAAAAAATTTCGATTTTCCATCTGAAACCCCCAGGGGGAGTTTTAATAGAGTATCCATATGTGTATACAATATCCATATGTGTATACAATATATACAATATCCATATGTGTATACAATATATACAATATTCGTATGTATACATGATATCCATACACAAATCTCTTTTTCTAAACTCAATGGGGGGGGGTTGTTTAAACAACCCAACAGGTATATAGATCTGTTCGAGCGCCTCCGCGAAGCGAGAACATATATAGATAGGTATCTCCCAGGGCATATAAGTGTATCTCCCAGGGTACTTTTTTAAAATAGGTGTATCAAAAACGACACCTTAGTGTATCTCCCAGGGCTATTTTTAAATTGAATATACTATATCAAATTCTTATACACTTTAAATAAATATTGGTATAAATATTTGGTAATATTAAATAAATGTTATATCTTTGTAATATTAAAAATATTAATTTATGGATAATAAAGTACAACACATTCAAGTCCCTCATGATTTGGGGGTTGCAAAAGAAATTAAAATGAATCCTACTGATTATCTCATTTATGGTTATATGAGAAAAAATATGGATAAAGATACATTCCAAACTTTTGTTTCACTAAGAACTCTGGCAGAATTAGCAAGAGTATCTATTAATACAGTGCAGAGTAGTATTAAAAAACTAAATGCAGCAGGTGAAATTAAAATTCTAGAAAAGAAAAAAGGTAGGAGTAATATTTATGAGATTCAAAAATCTGGAAGATATTTTGAAAGATTTACTTACGAGTTTATGGATGCTGAGAATACTACTCCTGAAGAAAAAGGAGTTCTATTAGCAATGCAACAATACACTAGTACAAATGATGGACAATTTGCTATTACAACTAAAACTAATAAAGAACTTGCAGCAAAAATGGACATAAGTACTAAAGTATTAACTAGAGTATTTAGACAATTAGAAGATAAAGGTATTTTAATTACAAGTAGAACATCTGCTTTAGATAAAATATCAGGATTACGTAAATCTGCTAAACTTATTGATTTATCTTTAGTATGTCAAGCAATATTATTTGTAAATCAAAAAGTAGATCAACATTCAGAACAGATTGAAAAACATTCAGAAGATATTAAAAATCTACGTAAGGAAATTATGAAATTAAAACAAGAAAATGAAAAACTTTTAAGTAGATTAAATACTAATTCTGATTTTAATTTTGCATAATATGGATACAACAAATATGACTATAACAGATAAGACTACAGCAGATAAGACTACAGCAGATTTGTCGGGTACTATTTCATTTCCTGGAAGTATAATTAATACAACACCTAATCCATATATAGGTACAGCAAGTACTATAGGGGTAGCGAGTACTATGGCAAACTCAGCAAGTACTACAATAACTAATCTAAAAAATAAATTAGAACAAAGAATTGCAGCTTTAGAAAGCGAAACAAGTTATTTATTATCTAAAGTTTCTGAATTAGAAAATAAAGTAGATAATTTAACATCTAGGATTTCTGAATTAGAGAATCCAAATCGTTGTAAATTAGATCCAGAAATAGGTGCTGTAATTTGTGATTTATAAAAATAATGTATATATTTGCAAAATAATATAAAATAATTATTATGAACGATATCACATACAGACCATTCATACGAGATAGTGCTTTAGGAGATATTAATATTCAAATTCCAAATCTTGAAATACCTGTATATAAACCCAGATATTCTCAACCTTTAGAAGATGACACAGAGACAGAAGTACAATCTCAAGTAGAAGAGATAAGAAATCCAGAACCAATAGTTCAAGAAACTACAGTTCATAAATTCAATTCTAAAAAGGATTTCAAAGATACAATGCTTCCTATTTATGAAAGATTATTAAAATCAAAAGGTTTAAATCCTGCATTTGCTAAATCATTAGTAGCACAAGACGGATTAGAATCAGCTTGAGGTTCTAAACCTGCAGGATCATATAATTTTGGAGGTATTAAAGGAAAGGGAACAACTAAACGAACTAGAGAAGTTATTAATGGTAAGGATGTTTATATAAATGATCAATTTAGAAATTTCAAATCACTTGAAGATTATGCAAACTTTAAAATTGATCTATTAAATAATAAACGTTATAACGCATTCTCTGGAGATATAAAAGAATTTGCAAATAGAGTTCATAGAGGAGGATATGCTACAGATCCAAGATATGCAAATATTTTAAATCAAGTTATAGCTTCTGCTAAACATGGAGGAGTATTAAAATTTCAACAAGGAGGAATTCAAGAAGGAAAACAGTGGCTTGAAGATTGATATAAATCACGTAAAGGTTTAGTAAAACAAAATGTTAAACAAGTTCTACCAATTCCTCTCCCTGTAACTGAATCTTTAGTATTTAATGCACTTAAAAGAAATTTAGATCTTACTAGAGCAAAGATAAATCCGAGTAAAGTCCCTGATAATGCTTCAGGAGTTTATTATCCGTTTGGTAGAAGAATATTTTTAACAGATGGATCAACTAGTACTGCAATTCATGAATGAACTCATAGTAGTTTACCTGATGCACAAGAGAAAGTAATTAAGAAGTATCAAGATAATTTCGGAGATACAATTTATGATAATAAAACAATTGCTCCCGATGAATATTTAGATAATCCTCAAGAAATTTATGCTAGATTAATGCAGTTAAGATATAGTATTAATGCAGATCCTAATCATAAATTTACTAAAGAAGAAATACAAAATATTAAGAAGGAACATTTAGATCATTATACTCTTACAAATAGACTTAAAAACTCAGAAGGTAAAGGTAGTTTTTCAGTATCACAATTTGATAAAAATGGAAAGATAATTCAATCAGAACCATTTAATCCCGAATATAAAATTGTACCTGAAGAGTCTACAGTTACTCCACATTATAATAAAGAGAATACATATAATTTATTGAATAGATATAGTGATGATTTCTTACTTTATTTATTTAATAATGTAGCTCAAGCGCCTACTAAAAAGAAAGATACTACATTATATGCTCAGTTGGGATTAAAAATACCTAAATATCAAAATCCTTCAAAGCCGATTGAACTTCCTCCTTTAAATTCAGAGGGTATAGTTGGTAATTCAAATGTAATAAAAGATCAAAGAATTAATAAACTAATAAAAGATGGTAGTTTATGAAATACAAATAACGATTTATCTAAATTAGAATTTAGAGATAGTTTAATGACTAATCCAACTAAAGCACTAGATTTTTATAATGAATATAAAACTGCTAGGCAGAAAGGAGATATAGAAACATTATATAATTCTGGGAAAACGTGATATGAACCAATAATGGTAAGAAATTCAAACTATGAATGAGCAAAAATAGTTACAGATAACTTTAAAGGCAATGACTCACAAATAAATGCAGTATTAGCAAATACATATACCGAAACTCAAGGATGAACTAGGTTAAAACAAAATAAAAAGGGTCCAGCAAAGGGTATAATGATGTTTGAACCAAAAGCTCTAGAATTGTATAACAAATGATTAAATGGAAGAGAAGATTCTATTGCACTACAAGTTCAATATGTTTCTGAGTTATTTAATGAAAAAAATAAAATACTTAAAACTCCTTGAGATAGAGCCACCGAAAAAGATAAACAAAAAGCTCTTAATACATCTGAAAAAGACATAGACAAATTAAAAGATTGAGAAAGAAGCATTTTTATGCACAAAGGATATACTACAGAGCAAGCTTGGCAGGATTGAGAAAGTGGAGATCTAACTAGAGCTACTAAAGCATTTGAAGCATTATTTCTTAGAGCAGGAAAGCCTAATCTAAATAAAAGAATAAGAGCAGGAGAAGCTATAAATAAGTACTGGTATGGAAAACAATAAATTATATGATAAAGTAATAACAAAACTGCAAGATAAAGATACTCCAAAAATTGAATTAAAATGAATATTTATAATATATTTAAAATAAACTGATAAATACATAAATATATACATACATGTTTACATTAAGAAAAATTACACAAACAGGTGTTGAAATGAATTTTAATTTAGGAGATTCATATACACTAGTTACAAAAGAAAATTCTCCAGAAGAATTTGAAAAAGGTTTAAAAGAACATCCGTTC
>OLWV01000593.1_pt1 | contig 12148 bp, 4 predicted proteins | sample 1644161 | NCBI WGS metagenome assembly OLWV01 (sample SAMEA103958163, study PRJEB25191) | human gut metagenome
TCCTACAAGTTTAATATTTCCACAACTCATAAGTTTATATTTAAGTTTAAATTCATTAATAGTAATACCTCTATGACTAATGTAAAGTAAAATTTAATTACATCGTCATAGAGGCTGTTTTCTTTCGTTTTAAGCAACTTTTATATTTGCTCGATTAATTCTACATACAGCTAAAACTGATGCGTCCTGTATCAAGCAAAGTGGCAAATTCGGGCTGTTGGTCTATTGGTAAACGGCTAGTTAATTCAGCCATATTTGACACCATATTATCATCAACACTACTAAACATATCAAGTCCATCATTAAGATTATCATTATTATAATTATAATCTTGACTATTATCTTCATTAGGATTTTCAGTTTGTTCTGTACTAGCAGTTTCTTCTTCAAACTGAAAAGTTCCTTGAATAGCTTCTTGATTACTTTCTTTAGGTATTTTTTTAATAGCTTTATAAGCATCTCTAGCAGCAGCTAATAAACTATCTTCATTAATCTTAATACCTAACATATCAGCAATAACTTCAAGAAGTCTACTAAATAAAGTCTTACGTTTACTAGTTTTTCTATTATCATCTTTTATTTCATTAAGAGTACTCATAAGAGCATTACTAGTAATACTTTCAACAAGAAATTCTTCTAGAGCTTCGGCAGTATCAAAACTTTCAAACAGATATGGTTTAAGTCTTTCTTTAGTAGAATCGTCTTGAGTATCAAGCCAAGTCTTAAACTTATCATAAATAGGTTTAACTAAAGCAATTGCTTGTTCAGTATTATATTTAGTATAAAGTTGTCTATGTAAACTTTCATGAACTATAATATTAACAACTCTATAAACTCTTTGACCTGCAATAGCAGAACTATTAAGTTCAATAGTATCAGTACTACGATGATAAACAGCATTAACTTGATTACCATTGTTATCTGTAAGACTATCAACTATTTGAACATTTTTTGGTAATATATTAAGTTTTTGAAGAGCATCAATATAATCAATAGCAGTTTGGTCATTAGCAAAGTATTTTTTAAGACCTCTAGTAAGATTATTAGCAGTTAAAGCAGATTCAAAAGAATTAATATTGATAGCATTAACTGTATCATCTAGCATGAACTCAGATAGCTGTTCAGTTATAACTCCATCCTCCACGGGGGGTCTACCCTCTAACTCATAAGCAATATCAAGATGGGAATGTATATCAACTTTCCAATTGCCAGCAGTATCATCTGTATTGGTATTAGCTAATTTAGTTCTAATTAAACCATTACTAATAATAAAATCTTGATAACTATTATAAGAATAAGTTTCACCATCAATATTTATAATAGTTTTACCATTCTCACGATAGATATATTTATTAGTTTTATCATTAGTTTTTGTATTATCGTTAATGAAATCTTTACTAATAGCAAATTGAGCATAATTAAACATTTCATCAACAACAGGTCTTAAAGCATTATGCAATTCTTCAATATTATTACTATTAATACCATAGTTTTTACCTATTTTAAAATTATTATTAACAATATGAGGAGAATTAATAATAATATTACGTTTATAATTGCCAGCATCAGAATTAATAGTAAAAGCATAATCTTTACCATTAAAATGCGCACCTTTAACATAAAAACCTATATTAGTAGGATTAATAGTAATTTGAAGTCCAATATTTCTATCACCATTAATAAGTTTATTATTTCCAAATATATCTCCAAGATTTTGTTTAAGTTCACTAAAAGTTATTTTACCAATCATATAATCATTACAAAGATTAGTAACTTCATTCTTAATAGAATTAACTATATTTTTAGCATCTCCTTTAAGAAGATTACTATTTAATGGAACTTGTTTACAAAAAGCATATAGAGAAGTACCATCACTATTTGGAATACTAATAACGGGCATACCATTAGTAGTAAGATTTTCAATAATAGTAGGTTTACTTTCTCCATTAAGATATACTTGACCTTGTACAACTACACCAAGTTTGTTAGTATTTTCATCATAATTAACTACAGTTTCTTGTATATCATTCCAATCACCATTAGCATCATCTATAGTATTTAAAACTCCATATTTAACATTAGCTGCTTTAATCTTACCTTTAAAATCACCTTTAACTATTGTAGTAGCTTGGTCATAACTATTTAAAAGATTATTAAACCAACGATTAATACTAGCTTCATGATTATTTTCATAAGGTTGATTAAATATATATCTAGTAATATTAATAAGATGCTTAGATATATCAGAAGGTGAACCAACTAGAAAATCATTATTAATATCAGGATATTTATTAATAAGTTCGTTATATAAGTCAGTTAATTCATCAGAAGTAATTTCATCTCTAACAGCAAATTCATATAAATGACTAATAAATTCTTCATCAAATCTATCACCGTTAAGAATACTAATTAAAGCATCTTTAAGAGGAGAAACAACTTGACCATTCTCAACATGAATATTATACTTCCAACCTTGATTAACCATATCATAATTACCAAACTTATCAATATTAGGAACTCCTATATAGCCAACAATAGTTCTATTAGTAAGAATATTAATACGTTTAGTTTTATTGTCATATTCAGCATCTAAATAATCGCCTTGTTTAATAGAAGTAAATGCTTTAACATTTTCACTATCAACTATATATCCAAGATTAACATTATTTGTATTTTCAGTTTGAAGTCTTTCAAGACGTTCTTTAGCAATATTATCAACATATTGAACAAATTGTCTAGCATTAAGTTTCTTAATAGTTGATTCATCAGTAGCACGATATTTGCCTTGATTATTAGTGCTGTTGTAAAGATAGTTTTTTATTTGATTAAACAAATAATTTTTAATTATTTTATTTCCTGTAATACTATCTATATATTCAACTAATTGCCCAATACTAAGATATACTTTACCATTTACTATTTTACCTCTAGTATTACCTTCACTATCAATACTATTAGCAAAATCATCCATAACAGCTTCAATATTTTTATTATTACCTGTTATAGTAGCATAAGTAGCATTAAGTAATAAATGTCTTGTACTATCATCTTGAACAGAACTATATAAACTACCACCTGTAAGACCATCAATAGCATTGTTAACTATTTCAGTAGCTTCTGTTTGTTCAAATCCAGTCGTGGTAAGTTTATCAATAATAGATTGTCTAGCATTAAGTAAATCACTACTAGTAGATTCATGTCCAAGAGAATCTTCTAAATCTGCTATAGCTTCATAAACTAAATCAGTACCTATTTGTCCACGTTCAAATTCATCATCTGGAAGTATATTGTTAACTTCAGGTTTAGGAGTACTAATAGGTTCTTGAGGTTGAGCTTGTTCAGTTTCAATTTGAGGTTGTTCAGGAATAACAGACTCACTTGGAATCGCTTCGCTTCGCTCCGCTATACCCCCCGTAGAGGATGGAGTTGATTCAGCATCAGTATCATCATTATTATTACTTTCATTAATATCAGGATTAACAGGAGCTACTTCTTGTTTAGTTTCATTATTTACATCATTCTCTATTTCTGCAATTTCAGCTAATTGGTCAATAGTATTTCTAAGATGTTCATTACCTTTTGATGTTAAATCTAAAGCAGCATAGGCATCTCTAATTGTTTTATCAACATTAGGATTATTACCATTTTCTTTATCTTTAATAACAGAATTAACATAATCTTTTCCATATTGTTTATAAGCATTACGTAAATCGTCCATAGCTTTATCAACAATTTTTCTACGACTATTATCAAAGAAATTATTAAGATATGTTATTCTATATTTAATATTATCATCAGATAAATTAAGTTGATTTTTATTAATCTTAGTATTAATTTCTGCATTAACAACTTCTGCTAAATCTTTAAATACTTCATTGTATTGTTTTTGTAATTGAACAGCTGATTGAATATCATTTCTATTTTCTATATAAATAGGAGTATAAAGTTTATTGATAGCATTAATTCTTTCATTTAATTGAGAAATACGTTCTTGCTTAACATTATTATTAATAGCTGCATTATCTTGAATAGTTTTTATATCTCTTTGAATACTATCAAGTATATGTTGATAAATACCATTTTTAGCAGATTGTATGTCAGTATCTTCTATATGATTATTTGTAATATCTTGATTTAAAACATCATTAGCCCAATTAAGAAGATTTTCATAATTTGTTTGACGATTACGAGCATGAACCATTTGAGTAGCTATAATACGTCCAACTTCAAATCCTCCACCAAGTCTATTAACTTTGTTTAAGGTAGTATTATAATCATTTTTAAGATTATTAATTTCAGTTTTAAATCTATTAATAAGTTCTCCACTTTCTTGTTGTTGAATACCAAGTTTGTTAACAATACTATAATTAAATTCTTTACTATTAATAGAACTTTCTAGAAGTTCTAAATTACCAGCATTCATAGAATTAATAATAATATTATCCATATATTCTTTTTCAGCTATACTACGAAGTTCTTCTTCTGTACCGGCAACAATATCAGGATTTACTTGATTACCATTTTCATCAGTTGTAGTTATAAAAGGATTCTTACCATTAGCAATAGAATTAAGTCTTTCTTGATATGCTTGAAATGTAGCAGTACGACCAAGAATTTCATTTTCTCTTTGTTTTTCAGCAGAAGTCCAATCTTTATCAAGTCGCTTATTAATAAATTCTCCAGCTTTATTCATAACTCCACTAAAAACTACACCTCCAAGAGCACCCCAAAATGCTTGTTCCCATAACATAGGGTCTTGAAGATAATCTTTAATAGTTTGTTGAGGAATATCTTTATCAAATACTTTTTTACCATTATACATACCATCTTGACTAGCTATATAGTTAATAGCTTCTTCAACACCTTCTGTCCATTCCGCTCTTACTCCATGAAGTATATCATCGCCAACATCTTTAAGAGTACTTGTAATAGCTTGTTTAGTAGTTTTATTACTTAAAGCATTAGTAATTGCAGCAGCATCATCTATATTACTATTAAACGCAGTATTTAAATTCCTAAGTCTAGCACTACTAGTATTACCACTTAAAGCATTTTTCCATAAGTTCTTTAAACTATATACTTGCCATACATCAAATAGAACATTAGCCCAATCTTCTGCAAAAGTAATATCAGCACTATTTTTAGCTATATCTTTAGCTATATTTTCATCAGACATATCCTTATATTTAGGATTATTATTATAAAACTCTTCTCTTTGTTTATTATTCATATTAGCAAGTTGAGTTTTAGAATAATCTTCAATATCTTGATATGTTTGTCTAGCTTCTTGATAATTTTCTAGATATCTAGAAGGAACTCCAATAGCAACAGCTTCAGCAGCTCTACTAGTAATAGTTCTAGACTTTTGAGTCATATTAATAGCATTAGCCATTTTATTAGCTAATCTATTAAAGCGTATAGCTTTACCTGTAAAAGAAATACTTTTAGCAATTGCTGTACTAGGAACCATTAAAGTTAATGAACTAGCTATACTAGGAGCATTACTAGCCCACCAAGCAAAATCACCAATATCAAAAGCTGCATTAGGATTTTCTCTATATATAGCAAGACGTTCATTTATAGATTCTTTAATATTTTCTAATTCTTTAGTAGCTTCAGATTGATAATCATTAAAACTATCGTTGACCATATTATAGAAAGCATCAGCCAAATCAGCAAAACCAATAGCAGTACCAACAGTTATTTCATTACCAATTTGTCCAATCATTCTTAAACCTTGTTCCCAATTACTTTGATTAACAGCACGTTCTTTATCTAGTTTTTCAGGGTCATCAACAGGATTAACATAAACATCATAAGGAGCATATTTGTCTATATCATATTGATTAAGATTGTATGATTGTCCAGCAATACGACTAAATAAACGACTACGACCCTGGTCACTAATAGAAGTGCCAGGGTTGTAATCAACTAAAGTAGGAGGCTGAACAGCCCCCTTTTTAGTTTTAGGATTATATTCAGGATTAGGTGTTTTATTACCACCTTGTAGAAATTTTAATACATCCATATTAATATAGATTATTAGTTAATTCATCATAGTAATATTGAATAACATAAGGGTCTGTACTACCACTAAGTTGTGCAAGTTTAGTAGCAACATTTTGTTGAATAGCTTGTACAGCTTGTTCATCTACAGCCATTCCAGCTTTAACAGCAGTAACTGTTTGTTCCCATTGAGATAAATTATCTATAATATCAACAGCACTTTCTTTACTAATCAATCCAATATTTTGATTATTAGTAGAATTAATTAGATTAAAACCGCCACCATTAGGTACTAATTTAAATTTATCAATTCCAGTAAATGCAACATTATTAGTAAGAGAAATAGGTCTATTAGCATTATAATAATTTTCAACTTTACCTTCTGCTTTCCAAGTAGTATCTTGATTCCAAGATTGAATAACAGCACTATCAATAGCTCCACTACCAACAAGAAGAGTTACAGGTTCTCTTTTAAGTTTACCTTCTGTATCGTAATAGCCAGCAATATTAATTTGAACACCAACATCTCCAGTTTTTGGATCACGAACTATAGTAGGAATGATTTCGTTTTCTTTAGCACTTCTAAGATATGCAGTATAAGCTTTTCTATCTTCAGAAGTCATATTTTCAAATACTCCATTCTCACTAGTAATATAGGCTTCACCTTGAGTTAAATCTATACCACTACGTATAGCCATCATAGCTTGTTCTTCTTTATTCTTTTTATAAGCAGAAAGTTTACTAGCTTCTTCTGGATTAGCATTCATCATAAAATTAATTTCAGCTAATTCAGGAGTTAAAGCACTAATTCCAATAGTAGAAGAAGTTATTTTTCCACCATCAAGAACAGCATCATTTTTAGATTTAAGAGAATCAACATATCCTAATAAACCAACATAAGGTTCTTTATTACCAATTGGTAATTCTGCATGACTTTCTTCACCATTAGAATCAACTCTAACAAATTTATCACCATAACCAAAGAATCTAGTTTTAGCAGCATTTAGAAAATAATTTAAACCTCCTCTAGTGTTTTCAGCTTCTTGAACAGCTTTACCAAAACTATAAATAGATTTATTATAATCTTTTGGTAATTCAGCATATCTATAACCATTACCATCAGAACCAAATCTTATACCAAGACTAGCCGCTTTTTTCTCTCCACCTAAAGCGCTAATAAATGAATTATATACATCATCATTATTAAAGTATTGTCTAATAGCAGAACTATCTCCAAATATTTGATTAACATATTTGCTATATCTATCTGAATATTTATTACTAGGTAAATCGCTTAAACTAATAATTGAATTATATGTATCAAATCCATCAATACTATCTTGAGATTTACCAACTTTAAGACTATTAATATATTCTTGATTATCAATAATATCATTAAGATAACTAAGCGCATATGCTCTATCAGTAGGATTGCTAATATTACTCATAATACTATTTCTAATAACATCTGTATCAGCAGTACTTAAATCAATATTAATATCAGGATTATATTTAGTAAGAAGTCCAGCTATTGATTGTCTATTAGTAGTAATTTCAGCTTGAGCTTGTGCAGGCATAAAATTATCAATACGAACAGGAGTACCTTTATAAGTTAAATTATCAATAGCTTGTTTTCTTTGAGTATTATTAGCAGCAGTTTTCTGAGCTAATGCTAATTGAGCTTTCCATGCAGCACCATATGTAGTATCACTAGTTTGATTATAAAAAGTAGCAGCATTATAGAAAGGGTCAATACGTTTAGCAAGATATTGTTCAGGAGTAAGAAGAATACCATTTTTATCTGTTATATCAGGATTACTTCCATTTTGGTCATACTTCCATTTAGCAATCTTATAATCTTGGTCAAGACTAGCTTTAGCACCAGGAGTATTTTCTATAACAGCTTTAACAGCTTCAGCAAGTTTAGCTTTACTTAATCTTTGCCAATTACCTTTAGTATGAGAATAAATCTCTCCTGTAACAGATTTAGTAATATCATCAGTAACTTTACCGTTAACATCAAGCCATCTTGTTTGACTACCGCCGCCTTGTTCTTTAGCAGCCCATTGAAGTGCTTGATTAAGTATCTGATTCATAGGAATTTCAGAAACTTCTTTATCAATAGGAGTCCATTTACTTCCACCGATAACATTACCATTCTTATCAGTTATATCTTGATAATTATATTTATTAATAGCACGATAATAATTCTTATAATCTTCAGATAAATCAGTACGTTTATCAAGATTATCCATATAAGCTTTATAATCTTGTTGAGCGCGTAAACGACCAATCATTCCAGGACTTGAAGTTATATCTCCATAAGTTCCAACTATATCATCAAGACTAGAATAAGCATTACCATATTGCATATTTTCGGTAAGAGCATTACGAACTTTATTAAGTTGTTCTTGACGCCAAGCATCTTCGGCTTCATTTAAATCTAATTGAGCAAGTTGAGCATCAATTTGAGATTTAGTTTGAATAGCTTGTTGATGACCTTGTTCAAGAGTATTATAAGTTCTAGCTAAGACATTTAAGTCAATAGGATTAACTTGTTGTCTAAAAGTAGGAGTATAAAAGTTTATCGGCATGATTGTTTTCCTCCAAGTTTTCTACGTTTACGAATAATAAATTCATCATAATCAACTCCAGCATCTCTCATAATTCTATCATCTACATTAGGGGCAGATGCTCTCATTGCGCCAATAGTATTATTTAAAGCTTTACGATTTTCATATCTACTAATCATATCTTGAATACCAGCATTAATTCCACTAAATAAATTATTAATATTAGTTACTTTAGCTTCTCTAATACCATTATCAAATGCTGTTTTTCTATCTATGTATTGATTGTATTGTTGAGCATTAAATTGACGAACGCTTTGTTGATTACGTCTATCTTGATTAATAAGATTAGTTTCTATATTTTCTTTATTACCATAAAGTTCATTAGCAGCTTGACCAGCAGCATTACGAACTCGTTGTTTACGAGCTAAACTAACACGACTACTAGCTGTATTAGAATCAATATCACGATAAGCCTCAAATTTATCTTCTCTAATTCTATCAAGTTGAGGATTAATATTATATTTAGTTTTAAGTTTATTAGCACTAATAAGAGTAGGTCTGCCAGGACCTCTCATTTTATTAATAGCTCGTTTACTTGCAAAATAACTACCTAATCCTCCAGCAATATTACTACCAAGACCTATCCAATCAGCAGTAGTAATGTTTTTAAATTTACCTTGACCTTTACCATCAGATTGACTAGATTGTTTAGCAGGAGCACTAGTAGAAACAGGTAAAGTAGTAGGAATACTAGCTTCTATAGTAGGAAGATTACGATTATAAGTAGCAGTAGGAGGAGTTTTAGTAGAACTAGATTGAACTGATTGACTTGACTTATTCCTTCCTCTACGGGGGGTATTCCCTTTAGATTTAGTAGTAGGTAAATTTGGAATATTAGTATTATCAACAGTTATATTTTTATTATTACCATGACTCCAACCAGCTTTAACAAGACCACTAGTAATAGCAGGTCCATCATTAAATAAAGGAAGTTCACGTTCTGCATAATATTGAGGACGACGATTTCCATTATCTACTTTAGAATTTTTAGTAGGATTATCATTAAAAGTATTAGATTTATTTTTATGCCATCTTCCATTTCTAAATGTATATTCAGAACCAGAAACAGTTTCACCTCTAGCAGATCTATCAATAGGATATGGACTTGTTCTAGTAATAGTTCTATCAGTTATTGGAATATAATATCCATTATCTTCATCATATTCCCAAGTTCTACCATGACGATTAATACGTTTTCCACCATCTCTAAGTTTGTCGTGCCGACCCCCCGTAGAGGATGGAGAATGAAGTAATCCATTCTTAACATTACCACTAATACTAATAATCAATCCATTACTACCTTTCTTTCTAAGTTCAGGATATTTATTATAGACTTTAGCTTTAACATCATTTCTACCATGTAATCCAGCTAATCTTAAAGCATCAATAGCATCGGCTTTAGTAGGAATAGGATAACTTCTATGTCCTCCAGCAAAATCTTTTTTAGCTACACTAGGATAAGGTTTCTTTTTAGAACCATAATCTTTATCTCTACTTAAACCACCCATAGCTTTTATAGTACCGTCATCATTAATTTTATTTCTATCTTTAAAATCTTCTTGAGCTTTAAATACTTTATTTGGATTAGCTCCACCCATAACTAATTTAGCAGGACTAACTCCGTTAATAATTGGTTGAGCAGAATAAACTTTAAGTTCATCACCATTAGTTTCTACAATTTCACCATCTTCTACTTCAATACCAGTTTTATCACTAGGACCAATATCAATACCACCTTGACTATGTTTTCTTCCATTCATATAAAAGAAATTATTACCAAGAGGATGAGCAATACCACCATCAACTACATTAGGAACTTTTCCACCAGTAGCATATTGTTTTTGTGGGATATTTCTTCCATTAGTTCTAGGAGTTTGAATAATATTAAATGGAAAAGTTGGTCCAAGGTCTTCATCATTAGGAAGAGATTCTTTATTAAAATTCTTAACATAATCAACAAGTCTACCGGCAGTATTATCCATTAATTGTTCTCTATCATTTCTAGGTATTAAATTATTAATACCATTATAAAGAAATTCATTACCAAGTCTTATTAATCCGGTAGTTTTAGCTACTTTATCATAAACTCCACCAAGTGGAGGAATACCACTTTTAATAAATCTGCCATCTTTAGTAACTGTACCTTTAAATTCACTAGGCATGTCACTTATATGAATAGTTTTATTTTTTCTAGGCATTGTTATATAATATAATGAGAAATTAATATTTTATTGATTTTAAGGCTCTCTGTTGAACGATAACACATGATTCGATTAATAGTTCATACCTATATGTAATAATCCAACAGAGGGCAAAAGATTAGCGTCTACGTCCGCCATACCGATATGTTTTCAGTCTATCTCTGTAAACCGATGGAGGCATAACAGACTGTTGATTAATACCATTAGTAATCCATTCAGGATGCTCAAGACCAGTTTTAGGAGCACTATAAACAGATTGGTCGTCTTGTTTAACTTGAATAGGTTCTTTACCTTTATTTCCAAACATACCACCAATTAGACTTCCAGCAGCTCCAATGGCAGCACCAATCCAAGCTTTTCTACGTCCACCGCATTTATATTTATTAATAAAGCTAGAACGTTGATACATAGTCATTGGATTAGTCATTGCATTAGAAGTAATATTAAGTTGTTGTTGACCTGATTGAAGTTGCTTACGTTTTTCAGCTTCTTGAGCAATACGTTTATTTTCATTAATTTGCTGATTAGCATTAATACCTTGCCCTATAGTAGCACCTAATTTATCAAGTCCTTCTACACCAGTAACAGAACTTGCAAGACTTCCCAAACCAGGAAGAGCTTGAACAAGTTCTGTACCAAAATTAGCTTTACGTCTAATTCTTCCACCACATTTAAGGGTAAGTTTATCATTATATTGATTAACATAATCTTGATTAGAATAAGCACTAGTTAAAGCTTGAGCATTTTGTAAAGCATCTTTATGGTCTTGTGCAGCTTGAGCTTCTGCTTGAGCCTTTTCTTGAGCTTTCTTTTGTTTATTACCTTTAATTATACCACCAGCTATACTAGCAGCAGCACCAATAATAGCACCAATAAATGCTTTTTGTCTTTGTCTATCTTTGTACTGTATCATAATTTTCTAAATTGGGTTTGAGCACATTCAAGACTTTCAAATTCAATGCGCTTATTATCTGTATTATTAAATATGAAACGAACTATAAAATAATTACCATAAACTCTACGAAGTTTATCACTTGGAGAATTAGGATGTTTATTAATAGTATTACGAAAATAATTAAAGTTATATTGAGTTAGTTCATACCAAGGTTTTTTATAAGCATTAAACTTATTAAGTTTATCAATATTAATATCAATATCATCAGTATCATTATCTTCATTAAATATACGAAGTATATCTCCAGCATAAGGATGTTCTCTTAAATCTACAGGATTATTAGTATTATCACTATAGAAAGGAATATATATTTTGCGTACTTTATATTTAATAAATTCAAGAAACTTAATAAG
>OLWV01000596.1_pt1 | contig 12044 bp, 6 predicted proteins | sample 1644161 | NCBI WGS metagenome assembly OLWV01 (sample SAMEA103958163, study PRJEB25191) | human gut metagenome
GGCCGGTAAAGGTGGCGGAGACCATCAATAGCAGCAGCCACGGAATACGGGATTTGAAGGTGTCAAAGGCACTGGTGCGGAGGTAGGGCTTGTCCGTCGGCAGCATAGCCGCCATCTTTTCGATATCCTCGGTAGCCTCTTCCTGAATAACATCAATAGCGTCGTCAATTGTTACGATACCGACAAGTCGGTTTTCGTTATCAACAACAGGAAGAGCAAGGAAGTTATAGTTTGAGAACATCTGGGCAACCTGCTCCTGATCGGCAAGAGTAGTTACCGAGATAACATTTTCCTCCATAATCGACTTTACAAGCTCGTCATCTTCGGCAAGCAAAAGGTCTTTTACGGTGGTAATACCGATAAGCTTGTTGTTGGCATCGGTTACATAGCAGGTGTAAATTGTTTCCTTGTCAACACCTGTTCTTCTGATTCTTTTAATAGCCATTTCAGCCGTCATATCGGGACGAAGCACAATAAACTCGGTTGTCATAATCGAGCCTGCACTGTCCTCGGGATATTTCAAAAGCTCGTTAATCTGCTTTCTCATATCCTTGTCGGCCTGTCTTAAAATACGCTTTACAACATTGGCAGGCATTTCCTCAATAAGGTCAACGGCGTCATCGACAAATAACTCATCGACAACCTCTTTCAGTTCGCTGTCGCTGAAGCCGTGGATAAGGAATTCCTGAGTTTCGTCATCCATTTCGACAAAGGTTTCCGCCGCAAGCTCCTTTGGCAGAATACGAAACAGAATCGGCATTTTTTCATCCTGTAGATTTTCAAAAACCGCCGCAATGTCAAACGGTTTCATCGTAATCAAAATGTCACGCAAAGTGCTGAACTTTTTGTCATCAAGCAACACTTTGATAGTTTCGGTAAGGGTTACGTTAACCTGTTCCATCATCTTTTCCTCCTTTTTAATTCAATTGGAAGTAAAGACGGTGTCACCCTGAGTATTAAATTAAATCAATTCAAATTAAAATAAAAATACAAAGCAAAATCAATAAAACAAAATGAACGCACAAGCGCACATTCTGTTGCAACTTCGCCCGGGTACAGCGCCTTTATTACCGTCTGCGTCCATTAAGTTTTCACCTCATTCGCATTTAAATTCGGGCAAAAGCCCGTACATATTTATTTTATTCTTTTTTATGTCCGATGTCAACGGATTTATCCGCTAAAAATCCACTTTGCAAACATTTTACATTATCCTCTGTAACAGCTTGGTAACTCGGTATAATATTTCTTGCTTTTTGAAGTGTATCAATGTATAATGAATATGCATGATTTAAAATAAAATTTCAAAGATTGGAGATTAACCGTTATGACAGATATGGTTAAAAAATATGTTCCCTATGCGGTAATAATTTTGCTTGTTTATATGCTGTTGCCGCTTGTGTTTATTCCGGGCGCAATGCAAAAGTTTTCACCCGTTGCATATGACTTTGTGTTCCCGATTACAGCAATCGGCTGTTCGGCACACTACTGCTCAAAACACGGACTTGACTTTCTCTTTGCACTCATTGCACCGATTATTTATCTTCCGAGTATGCTCATCTACAACGGTGGATTTTCTTCAAGCACACTTTCAACAAACCTTATTCTCCTCGTAGTTTATCTTGTTGCCGGAATTTTCGGACTTTTCCTCGGCGACCTTGCTTTCGGTGACAAGCGCCGTCAGAAAGAAAAGGCAGAACAGGAAGAAGCAGAGGAAATGCTCCTTGAGGCAAAGCGCCGTGAAAAGGAAGAGCTTGAGAACATGACTTCATCAAGCAAAAAATCCGAAAGAAAAGCACCTTACAGACAGGAACGCAGGCCTGCACGCAGACCGTCGCCTGCACCGCAGAAAACCGAAACAGCAGATGACGATGATTTTGATTATGACAAGTACCTTTCCGGTATTGACAGAAAGCAAGATCCGAACGAAAGCGAAATTGACGATATCTTAAACGAATACAGACACTAACGGCGAGCCGCCGTTCCCAGTTCGTGCAGATAGTATTTATAAGGGCGAAAATAAAACGCCCGAGCAGAACTCTATAACTAAAAATGTAAAATTAAAGTCGGGAAGACAATTTGCGAAATGCAAAGCATTGTCTTCCCGACTGTTTTTGTTTAATCAGCAGGGGTGTTCATCGGACACCCGTTTTGATTAAATTTTATGTTTAAATATGATTATGTGATGTTATGGAAGTTGTGTGTAATTTGCGACATATATATAATCTGTCTTATCAAAAAGATTGTACCATTACTTCGTCAGTTTGCTTTTACATGAAATTTTTATTTAACTCAACCCAACGATATACTTCTGAATCAAGGTTGCGTCAACAACACTGATTTCACCGTCATGGTTTACATCGCTGTTAAAAAGCTGAAGCTTGTCAAAGTCCTCAATACCTGCAACATATTTTTGAACAAGCGTTGCATCAGTAACAGAAATGTATCCGTTTAAATCCGTATCACCGCAAGTTAAACCGACCAGAGTATCTCCGATTATTCCGTAATCGCAATGAGCGCCGTCTTTAAGTCTGCAATAGCGGTATGACATTACTTTTGTATCTACACCAAGCTGTCTTGAAACATATATTTCAGCATAGCCGTCCTTATCGGGAGCAAAGGATGTTACCGCACCTCCGTTTGTCGCATATGCGCCGGATTCCGCATAGCAATTAACACCGATGCTGTCAGTTCCGAAATCCTCGTATGTAAAATCAAAATCCTTGTAAGAACCGTCGCTGAGCTCAGCAGTCATTGTTCCGTTTTCATTGAACAGACGGGAAAAATCGGAAAGCTTAATTTTCACCTTGACATATTCACCGCCTGTTTTGTCAAACTGATAGAATGTCTGAACATTACCGAAATAACTGTGTCCCTGCGTCATCATATATTTTACGAATTTTTCGCCCTTTGGAAGATTTACAAATTTCGGTGCATCAATACAATCCTTAAACCATATATCGTAATCCTTTTCTTCGGTTGTTTGGAACTTTGCACCGAAATTTTTATCGGTATTTTCGGTATATCCCGTTGTTGTAACAAAAAGCTGATTGTTTGAGATTTTCTGCGTTGTACCTGTAACTTCAAAGTCCTTGCGATCTTCATACTCGCTTACCGCACCTGTCATAAGAACCGAACCGACGGTAAGCACACCGCACATTGCGATTGCAGTTATTTTTTTAATTGTATTTTTCATTGTTTATCCTCCGTTTTTATTGTTTATCTGTCCGAACCGACAACATATTTCTGCAAAACAGTTGCATCTTCACCGTGATGCAGTCTGCTGTAAATTATGACGCACGCTCACAGATTACATAGTAACGGTCAAAACCGCCGTTGCCGTCACTTATGCAGGTAAACATCGTGAGCAGATCTCTGTCCTTCTGCAAATAGCAGTCGCCTGATTCGTTCGGCTTATTGACTTTGGTTTCAACGACCTTGTAATTGAGTGTATTCCAATAATTTGTGATTGAAACCCTGTCACCGATTTTGAGGTTGCGGAGGTTGTCAAAAAATATTCGACCGATGTATCCCGTGTGACCTGCAAGGACTGCGTTTGTATTCTTACCGCCGATCGGCAATGAGGTTGCACTCATATGTGCCGCACCGTAGCTCATATTTGAGCTGTTCGCACCGAGGTAAATCGGCAGACGCATGTTTATTGTTTCGGCGGTAACATAGCCGTAAATACCGTCGGTTATGCCGTAATCCTCAAGATTGACGGCAGCCTGTGAATAGGTATCGTTACGGAGCATTTCATACTGGTTCGTTTCAAGTTTTTTGTTGTAGGCAACGCTGTCATTGAAAAGTCTGTCAAGGTCCGCCTTGAAAACAACGGGCTGTTTGGAGGTACGCTTGCCGTCCCTGTCAATTTTGTAACCATCTTCGTCAACCTTGCCGTCCTTGACCGCCTGTTCAAAAGAGCCGTCCTCAACTTCTTCAACACGGGCGTCAAAGCCGTCAGCCTCACCGTTTGAAATCTGTGTTCCGATAAAATTTGATATAGGGGGGAATGCGACAAGACCTATTCCGACAACGAGCATTGCTATTGCCACACCCGTAAGTATTTTTTTAATCATCGGAATCACCGCCCGAATCATTCTGATTTTCGTCAGCCGAGTCATCTCTCAGCCGTTTTGCACCGTTTGACTTCTTCTTTTTACGCTTGAGCAGAAATACAACCACAAACACAACAAGTGCAACAAAGCCGACAATTATGCCGATTGCGACTGCATAAGGGATTTTGTAACCGAGGAAAAATATGTAACCGTTGTCAAACTTTGCAAGTGACTCGCCCGTTTCAATATACTTTGTATCGTCATAATCGACACGCTTGCCACGCACGAGAAGTCTGTGAGTATTAATGCCGTATGGGGTACAGGTGAGGAGCGTTACAAGGTCTTCACCGTCAACAATTCGCAAGGAATTGATTTCCGAGGGAAGAACAACTTCGATTTGATCAACCTCATATTTCAGCGTTCTGTCGAGAATATGAACATAAAATTCATCGCCTACTTTCATATCAGTGAGATAATCAAAGAAAGTTTCTCCCGGAAAACCCGAATGGGCAGAAATTACGGAATGTGTGCTTGCACCGCCGACAGGCAGGGAAGTGTTTTGAAGATGCCCTGCACCTTTAGAAAGAATCTCTTCGCTTGTGCCATGATAAATCGGCAGATAAACATTGATTTTCGGCACATCAATATAGCCGATAAGACCGTTATCATCAATATTGAGAGTTTTCTCATAATTTGCACCGATTTTCTGAAAAGCCTTTTCGTCGAACGGGTCGGTAATTATCATATTATTTGAAAGGCTGTTATTGTACTTTGTCGCCTCTTCAAACATTTTTTGAGTTTTCTCACTCGGCATCTGAGCAACCCTGTCGGTGTACTCCTTAACCCTGCTTCTACTGACATAGTTATTAATTGCGGAACTGACAAGCGGATAGCTCATTATGCCGATTCCTGCAACGAATATTAAAACTATTAGTAAAATTGACAGCTTTCGTTTCATAAAATTTTCCTTTTCTGCGTGTTTTTGTTCCGTTGTTATTATACTACATTTTGCCGTGCAGGGCAATACACGGCGAGCCGCCGTATGGACAGATATTATCCGCATATACGGCTCTTGTGTAAATAGAATGGGGATGCGTTGCCGCATCCCCTGAAAATTACATATATCATATCACAGATTTTAAGATAAAGATATTCGATGAATTATTTAGCTGCTTTCTTTCTCTTAAGAACAAAGAGAAGAACGCCTGCACAAGCGATAAGTGCTGCACCGCCAACATAGAACATCATTGTACCCATACCACCTGTCTTAGGAACAGTTACAGGGTAGTTAGCAACAGCAACATTGTCACCGTCTGCAATGTTACCTACAAATGTATACTCCTTGCTCGTGTCAATGCTTACTGTAAATACTGAGCTGTTGAGGTTGTAGCCTGTAGGAGCTGCTATCTCTTTTGCATAGTATGTCTGTTTAGCATCAAACTTGAATGTTGTTGTTGTGCCTTCGAGAACAAATATAGCCTCACCGGTAGCGTCTGTCTTAGCAACTACATTTACATTCTTGTCGTCAACTTTAACTGTAAGAGGTGTTTTAGCTTCTGCGTCTGTGAATATCTGGAATTCAGCGTCAGCAAGCTTCTGAGTTGTGTCATTGCCGTTAACCTTAACAACCTTCATGCCGTATGTAAATACATTAGGTGAAGTTTTACCGGGTTCAAAGTTTGTATCAGAATCGTTACCGTAAACAAGACCGTCTGTGTTGGTGATAGGTGTGTTGAGCTTAGCCTTTTCGTTTAAATCAGCTGTGTATGTAACAACAACATTTTCTGCATCATAGAACTTCTCAGATGCAAGTGTAGCAGATTTGAATACAACTGCGAATGTAGCAGTAGTAGCCTCACCGTTCTTGCCTGTGTAAGGATGGTTCTTTTCAATAGAGTAATCTGTACCCAAAGTAAGAGCATCACCTGTGCCGTCGTACTTAACTACAACTGAATTCTCGTTGAATGTAAGACCTTCATCCATTGTATCAACGATTTCATACTTTTTGAGCTGGTTGTCGATTGAACCTGCTGTTGAAGCTGTAAGTGTGTAGGTTACAGTCTTATTGTTGTCGCCTACATATGTCTTGTCAGCTTTCTTGTCAACTGATACTGAGCTTGTTGAAACCTTTTCAGCAAGGTTGTGCTCTGTCTGGTCAACTAAAACATACTTTTTACCATCAAAGTAAGGAAGTGAAGCAAGTGAGCTCTGAACACCTGTTACTTTAGCCGGCTTAGAAGTACAATATACATAGTAAAGACCGGGGTCTGTTACTGTTGCAGTTGCTTCTGTTGTAGCTGAAGAAAAGCTGATTGTTGTAGTTGCTGTACCGAATGCTTCTTTGTTATTCTTGTAGAGGGTGTCACAAGCAGTAAGGATATTCTGTGACTTTGACTCTGAGTATGTGCCATTTACAGCATCCTCAAGTGCTGTGTCGGTGATAGTACTTGAGTACTTACCTGTTGTGAGATCGAGGTCTGCAATCTTGAAGAAGCTGAATGTGTAATCACCTGATTTGTCAGAATCAGTTGCTGTATTAACATCAAGTTTGTACTTAGCTGAATAGCTCTCTACTGCGCTTGCTGAGAATGGGATCATGAGAGCAATCATCATTACTGCAAGAACAGCTGCAAAGATTTTCTTTGTAGTTTTCATTTTTACTTTCTCCTTTGTGTTTAATTTAATATATGTAATTCTATTCTAACCGAATGGTTAAACTGAATTTGGGTGGCTGCATGGCAGACACCGGCTAACAACGGTGTCCGTAGCAGTCAAAGAGGTTTTTTATGAAAGAAACATATGATTAAAAAATCACCTGTTCTAACAAGTTAAATCATATCGGGTTACTTTCTGCGTCCTGCTCTGCGTTTTTTACGAACTTTTCCGTAATAGATTGCGTAGCCCGTGAACATTGTCACCGCAAGACCTGCAACCGACAAACCGAGAACAACATAGCCGTTCATACCTTCACCGCTCGCCTGTGGCATTGTAATTGCGCCGTCAACATAATTATATGTAACATTGTACTCACCCTCAACAGGGAGTGTGAAGTAGGTGAGTGTGTAGTTCGGGGTGTAACCATCTGACGGTTTGTACTCAAACAGACAGTATGTCTGATATGTTGAAGTACCCTTTAAGTAGTTATCGGAACTGCTGTTCCAAACAACATCTTCGCCTGATTTTGTAAACTCACCGTTACCGTCCTTGAAGATTGTCAGCTTGTCAAACACAGCCTGACCGTTGCTGTCTGTCTTTTTAGAAACCATATGAGTTTTCATTGAGGCATCATTAATGATTGTATTGATATCATCTGCAGTAAAGATACCCTCACGAGATACCTTCATCACAGCAAATTCCGTATCACTTACATTACCGCCTGTCTGATTCTTCTTGTTTACTGTTGCACTTCCGTGTGTGGTTTCATTTTCAAACACGGCTTTTTCAACAGGAGAAGAATTGTTGAAGTAAGTTGCAAGCTGAGCATCGGTTTTGCCTTCAATATCTGAGCTCTTAACCTTAATGTACTTAGCCTCCGTTACTTCACCGCTTTCAAGCAATTCAATCTCGGCAAGCCAGGTGTTTGTATCCATTTTATAATCGGATGCATTTTCACCCTCGGCAAGAGCCTCGGTAATCTTAAATCTGTAAACACCCGCAGTGACTAATTTGAGGTCTTTGAATTCAACCTTACCGCTTGCGTCAGGTGTTTCCAAATTCGTGGAAATTGTTTTTGCGCTGTTTGTCTTGATAGGTTTGCCGTCGGCATCAGGTTTTGTTGTATCCATTGATTCAAGACCTGTCAATGTATAGACGAACTTGCTGCCGCTGTAAGCCTGACCGTCAAGAGTTTTATTTACCGAAATGGCAATGTTTGTAGGATTAACCTTATTGATAAAGTTAAGCGCATTTTCTGCTTCGGCGAGAGTACCGACAAATGTACCGTTGAAGTCCTGATTGCCTACTTTATAAGGAACATAACCTATAACATTTTTCTCTGTAATCTTATAGGTTGCACCTACAGGAATATTGAGAAGCTTAATGCTTTCGCCCTTTTTGATTGTAAACGAACCGTCCTTAGATGTGCGGTAAGCTGTGTTTGAATAATCACTTGCGCCCTTTTCTTTGAGCTTATACTCAAGAGGATAGGTCTTGTAATCATAGGTTGAACCCTTGCCGTCAAAGTCGAGAGCAATCGCAAATGTAAACTGCTGATTTGTATCGTAATCGGTTGTACCGTCTTCATTAACAACATTCTTTGAAATTTCAAGAGGTGCTGTCACTATCTTGTTAGTATAGTCGAGCTGGAGCTGTGCATAAGCCTTTTCATCAGCGGGATCCGCAAGATTGAATGCCGACTCCGTAGCTGAACCGCTACTGATTGGTGAACCGTCTCTGTTGTTAACAAGCGCCCAGTTCGTTGTGTATTTAAGCTTACTGCTGTTTGTTGACTCGTTAACCTTCATTTTATTGCCGGTCTTGAATGAGTTGTCAAAGTCAGCTATATAATTATCTTTAAGTGTGAAACCGCTGTTTGAAAGAGTTTCATTGCTTATGTTTTCGTCTGATTTTGTAAGCTTGTAGCCTTTACCGGAGGTATCGTTGCCGTTCTCTTTGATTGTATAATCAAAAGTTTCATTAGCTTTGAGGTCATCTGAAATTTCAGAAACAACATAGCCTGTATCAAGTGCCTTTGTAACCTTGAGGTCATTGTTGGCAGGTGTCATTGTGAAGTTTACTGAGAAGTTAGACTCAGCCTCACCACGCTCCATATAGAATACTACCATATGGTATGTCTTGTTAGGATCAAGCTTAGTACCATTGTTGATTGTCTTTGTAACGGTGCCAAGGTTTGTAGAATGTGACGAACCGTCTGCAGAATACTGAGTGCCGTTACCGTTCCACATTTTACCGTAAAGATTTGAAAGTGTAAGGTCACCTGAAAGTTTATCGTTACTTACATTCTTCTGCTTACAGAAAATAGCACCTGTGTTGCTTCCAAACTGTGACTGCTTAAACTTGTAGAAACCGTCTGATACTTTATACGGTTGAACATACTTAGTTTCCGAACCCCATGTATAAACGCAGAAGTCAGTGTAATCACCTCTCTTAACCCAAAACTCCTCACTCGGAACTGTAACTGTTGTCGATGATGATGAAGTCGATGACGGAGTTGAGTAATCGGCAAATACATTGTTGGCAGTTGCGGTCATTGAATTAAAGTCAATTGAACCGCTTGCCTCTTTATGGTCACCGCCGAGGTCGAGAGCAAGTTCTGCGTTAGCGCCTGTTGAATCTTCGCCGATATAAACCCAAAGGTCATCGTCACCGCTGAAGTTAAAGGTTGCAGGTCTGTCGTCTGCAATTAAACCGTCCTTCGGAACTCTGAAGTCTATATCAAGTCTGATACCGAAACCATAGTTATGGTTGTAACTTGTACCCTTGCCGGCTGAAGTATCAATAGTATTGAGTGTATCGTTCTTTTGTGCGTCACTGCCTTTACCCGTTGTGTTATTAAATGGGAAAATACCATAACCGTTGCTTTTGCCGCCGAAATTTGTCAATGCATCTTGTACACCATACTGTTCGCCCGTACCGTAGTTAATTTTGGTAGGTGTGAGGCCGTTCCATGTGAAGTAGATGTTATCGGCTGCATCCTTTGTAGTAAATTTATAAGTAGTAACACCTGCATCGTCAGTAGTTGTACGGAACGGGAAAGATGACTTATAAACATTGGCAACTTTTGCATCATTAACTTTTGCATCATTATATTTAGCGGTTGAAAGTGCCTCAGCATCAAAGTAAGGAGCCTTGACACCATTTGCAACCTGAAGATCGCCCTTACTGTCAAGCCTGTTGTACATAAGACCCTGTAAGGACTGGTTATAATTACCGCCACCCCCTGCCATACCGTTGGAGTTGTTTACTGCATAGTAATAGTTATCATTATAATCGTTGATGTTTGTAAGTCCTTTTGCGTGGGTCTCAAATGTACTGTACCATTTATCACCCTTGAACATATTACCGAAGTAGAGAGGATACTTCCAGTCAGACTTACAGCTTGAAGCAATGTTGCTTATGTAGCTGTTGAAGTTATCAAACTGATACCAGTAATTTTCAATATCACCATCGTTGTTCTTACCCTGACACTGAAGATACCCTTTCTCCTGCTCCATATCAGACAAGTAGTCAAAGTATGTTGCGTCAACGCCTACGATGTTAGGATTATCTTTGAATGAATTTTCAACGACAGCACCATAGTTTACATTGTCTATTTCCGAGAATTTTGTCCAGCCTTCGCCTCTGGCTGTCTTAACATATGTAGCCGTGTTATCGTTGTAGCCCGAACCATCATATCCCGAATCTGTCGGATATGATGTTGCAGAAGATGCACCGTTGAGGTTATGTTCGTTCGGATGGAATCTTAAAAGCGCACCCGCCGGAATTCTACCGCTGAACACCACAGAACCGCTTACCTTGGTGTCTATGGTGTCTTTTATAAGCTCAACTGTTCCTTCATAGGCATCGTTGTAGTCAAAAGTTGCATAAACCTTTGTAAGCGACTTCCAGTCATCGTTTGAAACATAAACTGTTTTATATGTTGCTTTCGACTGTTTGTCGGGAGCTTGAACAGAAAGGTATTTACTTTCTTTGAACGAGCCGTCAGTTGTAAGATAAAATTCTGTGTCACCCGAAGCACCCGAAATGTCGAGGGTCTTGATGAACGGGTTAGTCCACTGACTTTTTGAAGCATCATAAAGAGCATTATCGGCACTGTATGAGTCGTTAATACCGAGGTCGCTTGTTTGTGTTTCGCCCTTGTTGCTGAAGATTACATTTTTATAGGATGACTTAACATCTACATAGTAGTAATCGCTGCCTGAAGATGTCTTAGTCATTGCAACACCCGGCCACTCTGCGTTGGAGTCAGTATCGTTTACCCAAGAATATGCATAAGCCTCATTATAGGTATTATTGCTGTTCTTAAGATAGATACGGCGGGAATCTTTTGCAACAGTCTTTTCGGGAAGAGTAAAATTAACCCCGGAAGAAAGCTCAATTCTTGTTGCACCGGATGGTGCAGTGGTTTCAAAAACTCCCGAAGAATTTTTGCTTACAGTATCCGTTTTGAGAACCGTGCCGTCATCCTTAGCAAAACGATATGTAACAGAAGAAAAACCATTCCATTCCTTATTCTTGTTCAGGTTAATGTAAATCTTCTGATCCAAAGATGTTGCCGCAAACACATTAAGCGACATACCCGACACGGCACATATCGAAAGCATGAGGGTAAGTGCAAGCACAAGAGAAAAGCTTTTCTTTGCGGTTATGCAAAGCTTTTTACTTAATTTCATAATTTTTTCTTCTCCTTCATTGCCGATTACTTTGTTTTGGCAGTCAAAGTACAATTAAACAGAACTGCATAGGACAGTCCAATATATCTGCCAACTAATTATGAAACGCAATTTTTTGAATTTGTTCTTCTTCTTTACTTGTATACAAGTATATAATATTTTATTGCATATTTGTAGAGGCAATATAGCTAAACTTTGGGTAATGTTTTTGGTTATTTTGCATATCTGCAAGCACGATTTAATATTTTTGACCATAATGTGATTTTATTGCTTATTTATCGCCATTTTTTGTGTTTAAGATAAATTATACCCATTGTACAACCTTAACAGGCAGTTAAAAGACAATTTAAACACTAAATTTGTTGATTTTTAATTCTTTTTTCAAAAATATCAAAAATTTTTATGCAGGTTTACTCCAAGCTGTGCGTGCGAAAATATGTATTATTTTGCGATTGCTGCTTTTAAAATGCCCCAAAACCAGCATTTTACTGAAATTTTCAGATATATTTTTATAATCAATATCTATATCTCATCAAATTAATCACCGAATACCTTGAAAATTCGGCACAAATAAAGGGCAGAGTATTGCTCTCTGCCCCTCAAAATGTAATTCACTTAAACTGCAATTATACAAACC
>OLWV01000606.1_pt1 | contig 11968 bp, 10 predicted proteins | sample 1644161 | NCBI WGS metagenome assembly OLWV01 (sample SAMEA103958163, study PRJEB25191) | human gut metagenome
GCTATCGCTTTATACTCTAAGTATTGCACATCAACTTTAGTCATATCGGCATCTTTCGATACGAATATGAGCGCTTTTTGCCAAAACGCTTTTTTGCTGTCGTGGTCTTTTACACGTTCTTTAAAGTTTTCCGTTTCACCTATATATGCCTGTGGCTTGGTTGATTCATCTTCGCCCAGTAATATATAAAACGCAGGTTTTTGCAACTTCTCTTGTGTATTCAAATAAGAGAGGTTAGAACGTGGCACGACAAACATTTGGCAAATCTTGTTGCTAATGAATGCGTATTGAGTTCCTTTCGGGTCTCCATCAATGAGATATGTTGTTACTGTTTTGCCCATAATTATACACCGTAATGCTTTTCTAATCGTTCTACAAGTCCATCAACTAACTGGGAATAATCCTTAAAACGAAGTTGTGACAAATTCCTTAGATTGAATCCAATAAATTTATCCACATCTTTTCTCTCTTTATTGTGGTCAGTGTCTTCTTTATATAATAATATCATGTTAGGAATCATATTGTGAGATTGTGCCACCCCCATTGCATATCCTATTTCATGATAAACATTAATGTTGGCACTACTTAAATCTGCAATAATCAAACTACATGACTGTATAGCATCCAATATTCTATCTTGAATGGAAAATGTGCTTGATTCAATGGTTCTATCAATTCTAATAGGTCTTGGATTCAATGTTATATTGCGATGTTTAGCATTAAATGTCTCTACTGCTCGAACAATCTTTTCGTATATCAATTCACTTTGAGAATCCCCAAATTGCATTGATATGAATATTTCATTTCTTTTTGTCTGATGTATTCGCTCAAACATATTTACCAAGTTCTCTGAGCCATCGTCGGACAAATCGTCTGCATCAACAATTTTGTTTATTCCATTTTGCTTCGCCCAATACACAAAGGATTTAAGTCGATTATTATCTAATAATGCATAAAACACCATTGCACATAAGAAAGAAATATTCCCATATTCGTTTCCCTCAAATTGTTCATATTCTCGTCCAACTATATTTAAAGCTTGTTCTATGGCGTTTGCATCTTGCACCTTGTCGAGAAATGATTGATAAGTTTTCAATTGACTCTTTCTGACTTCTAATGAGTATTTTGCTCCATTGTATTGATTTTGCAAATCGCGTACTTGCAAACTATATCCATAAATATCTTTCTCCAGTGTCCTATACTCTGGTGAAGTTACATCATAATTGCTCCTAAATTTGAAATCATCTAATTTCTCTACAAGTTGATTATGCAATGTTTGAAGTTCAGCTAATTGCGAATCCAGTTTTTCATATTTTGCTTGAGTGCTTGGCAACTTTTTTTGCTCTTCTTCGCATGCCTTTTTAATTTCTGGAATAAACTTGTTAATTAATTGTACGATTCTCAAACAAGCAGTACGATAATAGTCTTGGTCAATAGAATCATTAACCCTTAACCAAGGAATCGCATTGTATCGTCCTGACTTTACTTGTTCTATTAGGCGAAGTGCAATTGGGTATTCTTTCCCTAAATTTTCTTTATCGTCAAACACATTCAAATCATGAATAATTTTCAAACTTGCCTCTTGTCTTAATGGTTCTTGCTTAAAATTTATGTTATGAAATATACCAGCTTCAAACTTGTCCGCTTGTTCTTCTGCTGAGAATATCACAGTAAAAGGCACAATAAGTTTTTTCAACTCATTTATGTCCGCATTTGTTTCAGTCCAAACGCTATCAGCAGGACTGTCAAAAGGTTCCAATCTATGATTCCCGTCAACCCTAACTAATTCAGTATTCGTTCTTTTGATTAAATAAGCATGTCTTGCCCGATACCCCTCATAAGGGAGTCTTTCACTTAAAACTTTTAATCCAGGAACAAATTGGGCATCATCTCTATCTACCGCATTATCAATACCGATATTTCTTGCAAAGTTCTCATAATCATGTACTCTGCAAGCAAGAGTAATTTCAGGGAAATACTTGTATTCTCCATTTGCAAGAAACTCAACGATTTCTTTTTTATGATTGTCCAAAGCATTTCTTTGATATGAATCTGGTTTATGAGATATTGCGGCCAGATCCTTTATGGGTGCGAAACCTCTAAGCACTACATAATGATTAAATGTCTTATATATTATTCCTTCTAACTTTGCCATAATCTCTACTTGATGTTGTTTATATATTTTAGAAATGCTTCTCTTTGGCGACTCCAGATTTCCTTATCCGGTAATCCAAAATATTCTATCATTTCCTTATGTAGCGCATCTAAGGCTATAGATGAATTTATCATTTCCGCCTTTCGTGTGTCGTACAACCAACCTATTTTGTTAAAATTCACATCAGGTAAAAGATATAATCGTACTTTGTTGTCGTAAGCCCATACTGCTCCCATTTCATTAATACAGATTTCGCTGGCCTTGTATTTTTTAGAAATTATCAAGAATGAATAATCTACATTTTGAATATTCGTTTGTATGTGTTTACGAATATCCTCACCATTTTTTACTCCCATTTCTTCAATAGAAGTGCAAAATATGTCTTCGGCTTTTATTCCTATACCGAATTGTAAAATGTAATCAACAAATTTTTCAACAATGTCTTTATTCTTGGACGAATGGCTTATGAAAATTCGTTTACTGTTTACATTTTTCTTTTCTAAAGAAACGATACAGTCAACAATAGCTTCAATCGCACTTAAATGTATAATTTTGTCATTGTCATATTGCTCTATATGTTTCTGTAATAACTGGGATATTGTTGGATATTTGACTTTGGTGTTTTCTACTAAAGACAACAAATTTGTCTCTAATAGTTTTATATCACCATTAATGTCGTAATCTGTGTAAATAACCCCACACATTTTATCTATAATTTTGTTATGAGAAACTTTTATTTGTTTATTTATAATGGTCTGGCATTGACATGCAATGCAATAGATGTCTTCTTTCATAAATTACCTAATATTATGTTTTCTATTTCCTGCTTTGTTTTTTCAAGTAATTCAACTCCTTCTTTTTGAAGTCGTTTTGCTTGTTGCCGTATTGAAACAATACTTTTTACTATCTCATCTTGAACCTCTATTTCGGGTACAGGAATAAGCATTGTAGATATTTCTTCAAGATTTATGTTAGCTCTAGCTACTGGTCGTTTTAGGCGATCAAGATTTAGCTGACCTATTGAAGATTTGATAACTTCCTTAATATATTCCGGATTATATCCATCTTTCAAGCGTACTAAAGCTATTGCCTGATTGATATTTGCTTCACGAGACGAATGGAAAATTCCCACTTGTCCTATTGTTGCGCCAACAATAGCAATCATTATATCACCTTCTTGTACTTTTGATGACTTCATTCGCGTATCATGGACTTCGTGTTTTATATATAACAAATTATCAAAATCCACTTCCCCCATTATGTCAATGTTCCCGCTTCTGATAAATGCTATACCATGTTCAGAATCAGTATAATCATCACCACCTGATTTTGGAGTAATACCACTTGTTATCAATACGGAAATATCTCTCAATCTTACCAAGTTGTAATTGGAAGTCTCTTTTAGATGTTTAAATGCTTCTTCAAAGTATTCATTATGGTAATAAGGGTCATACCTATTGCCTATTAATTGAGATAGTGTAACTTTGTTTTTTTTGGCATAAGTATCTCTTGAAGGCAGAATAACTCCAAGAGTCTTTAGTATAAAAGAATCTATATCTCCTAATAATAGTTTTGCCTTTTTATCATTTCCAAATTTATCGTTTAATCCCTTTTTGTATATTCTTATTATTCGTTCTTGCTCTTCATGTTGAATTATAGGAAGAACTAAATTCTCTATATCTGTTGTTTGCAGTCTTGGGAGGGTATTACCTGTCATCAAATGTTTTGTTTGAGCAAGTACAATATTGGAACGGAGAATAATGGTGAGAAAGTCTGGATTAATTCCTTTTGCCTTGAAAATATGAAACTCTGTAGAACATTTTCCATCAAATTCTGCCCGATATACTTTATTCAAATATGGCCTCAATTTTGGAAATAGGATATCGCCTCGCTTAAACACCGCTGCGGATGATATTGATTGTTTTTCTTCTGTGGGAAAATATTCACCAGTATTACTTGTAATATTTTCCAATCCTATGTAAATATCTTTGTCAGATAATGTTTGGGTCGTTGTTTTTACATTAATAACAATGTCCTTTAATTTACACCACTGTCTTGAGGCGTAAATTCGTTTCAACATTATCATTCTTTCCTGGTTGAATTGATGCGGATCTAATCTGCTATTTATAGCATCACTTATATGTATGATATTAGTTGTCACCATTTCTTTTAAATGAATTATAGCGTTCCTATATATTCTTTTATTTTAATTGCCACCTCTAGAAGTTCACTGCCTTCTATCTTCTTTCCAGTAGCATCATAACCAATATTTTCAACTTCTATCATCAGCACCTTATAGTCATTAACAAACTGAAAAATCCGCTCCTTATAAAGCTCTAATATCCGTTCTGTGCGCTGTTCCTTGTCAAGGCATTTTTCTTTCTGCACAATAGCCTTAACATCTTTGAGCGTTTTCTCAAATTTCTGAGTCACAACCTTTGGATGTTTTTTGAGAAATAAAATAGAAGATTTTACACCAGCTTTAACGTGTGAGAATGTATGCTGTGGTAGAGAAACGACAGCCAGTATTCTGAATTTTTCTACTAGCCAATCACGTACATATTGACTTGTTGAATTTGTCAGAATACCATCAGGGACAACGATTGCCAAATAGCCGTTTTCTTCATTTAGGTATTTGTAACATCGCTCCAAAAACAGAATTTCTGTACTTTGAGAGGTTCGCCATTTCTTTTTATTGTTGTCATCTGCAATCCGCTCCTTTATCTCAGTTATACCAAGATTCTTCTCAAATAGCTCATATTCTTTATAATAGTTTACTTCGTCTGCCTTAATAGTGGAACCAAATGGAGGATTGGTCATAATCAAATCAAACGTCCCATCTTGGAACTTAAGATTACGATTTTCAATTTCCAATGTTTTATTGTTCTTAAGACCGTCATTGGTAATGATGTTTGTATGACCGTCATCGTGAATTATCATGTTCATTTTGGCAACGCGCGATATTTGTTCGTTGATTTCAATGCCGAATAAATGTTTTTCCGCAAACTCGTGCCAATAATCTTTCCATGATGCACTTTCTACATCCTCACCATATATTTCATTCGCTTCGTCACGAATTGCTTTTAAAGCATGAAGCAAGAAACCACCACTTCCACAGGATGTGTCAAGCACTTTCCAGTCCTTGTCGATATTTATGGAATTAACGATAAACTCAACAATCGGATTAGGCGTAAAAAATTGTCCGAAATCTCCACGGAAGAATTCTCCCATGAAACTTTGAAAGGCAACCCCTTTTGCATCAAGATCTGTTCTGGAAAGATTTATGTCTTGTAGATACTGAACGACTGTATATATCTTATGCTTATCCAACTTGATGGCATCTTTGAAGACTTCAGGGTCTTTCTTTCGTCCATGCTCATACAATTCTCGAACACGTTTTTCAAGTTCCGTTTTGGCTTTCAGGTTTTGTTTGTCATCTTTGTCCTCGGGATAAGAGATGATTTGAAAGGCAAATGGTTCCCCTTTTGTCTTTGGTGCATTATCCCTCCATTTCTCATCCCATATTTTACAGAAAATAAGTTTATCCAATTCATCGAAAGCTGTAGTAGGAGCTAAAGCTCCGCCACCCCACAAAGCGTCGTGAGCTGATTTGAACTTTTGTCGCAATTCTGCTTGTGTCCCAGCCTGAGGTTCTTTTGCACCTTTTACATATTTATACCTTTCGACTTTCCCCGCTCGTTTGGGAATATCTGAGATGCTAATTCGTTCTACAGGATATAGTTCAACTATCTCAAAGTACTCATCTTTAATCCCAGACGTAACCCAGATATACTGACTTGCCAAAGAATGGGCATAGCTATATGCTTGATCAACTGCAACTTGAAATTGTCTTTCGTTTATTTGTTCCTCTTTACATTCAACTACAATCAAGATTTTGGAATTTGTCTCATTATAAACAAGAATATCCGCTTCTTTTGTTGAAGAACCTACTTGAACATTTTCATTGACAGATATATTCAGAGGCGAATAATTATAGTCAATAACAAGTTTTAGATATGCTGTTGCTTGTACAAATTCCTCTGGATTACTGAGTTTACGTTTTGTATTATTCTTACAATGGTATGTTATATAACTATTATCGTTGTTGATAGTAATATAATTATTCGCAATTCCCTTTTTAAATAAATTCGTGGAAAGCAATTCTTTTATTTCGTCTTGAGTCTTAGCCATAATATATCAATCTTTACTATCAATTAAATCTTTGGGGTCAATTTGAAGAATCTTTGCTATTTCAAACAATACTTCTAAACTGGGTTGACGTCTGTTGCAAACGTATGCATTGACTATACAGAAACTTTTACCGAGTTTTTCTGCCAGCCAAATTTGCTTGATTCCTCTTTCTTCAAGCACCTCTTTTATCCGGTTCATGGGTTTATCCATCGCATTATCTTTATATTACCAATATGTTTGCAAAGATATAAAATTATCTGCTATATAAAGAGAAAAGGAGAGGAAAATCCCCTCCTTAACCTTAAACCAAATATCAGATATTCAAGTCTTTCATCGCCAATCCATAGTTGTCTTACCCGAACAGGTCTTTATGGATAAATTTTAAACCGAGTATCTGATAATACTTGTAGTCATCACCTTGGCATTTTGCATCACGCTACAACTGTTTCTGTAGCCGAACTTCTCACACAAGTAGAGATTGAAATCAAGAATTAAATCTTTTTGTTCCACAAAGCAAGAAGAATATAGAATTTTGCTTGTTTCCAAATCGCTTTTGAAAGCTGGATGAAGCGGGCAGACAGCAAACTACACTCCCTCCAGAAAAATCGCCTAGATACTCCGTCAGCCTTCATCCTTACTTCTGTCTTTTCACTGTTTTGGAGTATGCCTATCCGTTCTACAGCAAGTAGTGTTACGGTCTTTAGAAAATGGATTGATGTTTTTCTTACTACTTTTCGTTTTGACATCATTGTATAAAGAAAGTTACTTCTACGTAGATTACTATACCCGGAAGGTAGTTTCACGAAATAAAAGCAACTTTACGAGGGTAGATTCAAGTTCATCTATTCAAACGGTACGCTTCCCTGTACCCGTCCATCAGCACCCGTTCAATGTCGGAAGCCCTATACAGAATTTTTCCTCCTACCCGGATATATGGCAGTATGCCATTGTTGCGGTAATCCTGTAGGCTCCTGCGGCTGACCTTCAGTTTCACCGCCAGCTCCTTGTCGTTGTAATAGCGTTCCCCGTCCAGTGACGGCTTGTTGCTGTCGCATATTTTCTCCACCCTTTTTGAAAGGTCTTCCAGCGACGAGAAAAAGGCTCTCACACGCATGTCGTTTTCCGGTGTCAGCAGCCGGATGTTGCCATTGTCATTCATAAGCACGATATTTATGATTAACTGTATCAGTATTACAATTTCTTCCTTTATTGGCTACAATACACCGTTTCATCTCCACCACGGGAAAGACAGTCTTCACATCCTCCGGCCTGTAATACACCTTGTGGCTTATCTTGGTGTAAGCCAGCGTCCCATTCTCCCGCATCGTCTGTAGGGTTCTCGGACTGATACCGAGCAGCCTGCACACGTCATCGCTGTCAAGCCATTCCCTCTCTCCCAGATCCTCATGTTCCCGGTAGAGACGTTCCACCTTTCCCGCGAAATTCTCGAACTCCGAGAGCATCCTCTCGAAAGTCGCCTTGTCTATGACCACTACTTCCATATTCCTGTAATTTTAAGTTTAACATTGATTTTTTATTGTAAAAACGGAATGGCAGACAGATGGTATCTGAAAGGGATTCATGTGCCCGTAAACCGTTTCGGAAGCGAAGAAAATAAAAAAACGGGAATCGCCTACAAACCGGACGGCACGTGTCTCCAACAGACATTCTTTTTCACCGTCAGGTGAAAAAATCAAAGGTGGAAACCTCAAAGGACACCCTTATTTCTTTGAAGCAAAGGTAGCCGTTCCCCACCGGGGCGCAAGGCTGGGCCCTGCGGGTCGGCTGGGAAAAAATCATCCTCACGCTCCGCGCTCCGGTATTTTTTCCAGCCGAGCCTTGACACCTTTCCGGCGGGAGAACGGCTGTAAAGCATACAAAGAAACAAGAGTGCCTGCACCGCAGGCCGGATGTCTAACAGATAAAAATCAAAGGATATGGCAACAAAAGACGTGAAAGAATTCAACGGATGGTTTGGCCGTTCATACGCGAGACTGAAAGAGAGCGTGTCCCTTTATGGAAAGATCAACGAGGACGCGTTCCATGACGCGTATCTGGCAGTCAGGAAGCAGGTGATGTTCTCAAACAACGGAATAGAGGACTTGGAATCCTACTTCTTCGGGTGTTATCGGAAAATCCTGCAATCGGGAACAAGGGAAGACAGCCGTTACGACAACCCCGGGGACGAGTATTTCTCAAGACTGGGTGAGGCGGACTGCACGGAAGAGACCGATGAGCGGGAAGAGATGCTTACCGGGTGCGACAGGCTGGTAAGGGACATACAGAAATTCTTCAGGCGGCACTTCTCCTACGAGGATTACAGGATATTCATGCTGCGGTTTTACGAGACCGGCAGCTCGTTCCGTACCATCGCCAGACACATGGGCGAGAAAACATCGGTGGTGGCACGTAGGGCACAGACCATGATGGAATCCGTCCGGGCGAACCGGAGATTCATTGCCCAAAGAAGACTGATTATGGCCGGCGAGGCGGCATGACAGAAAATAAATGTATCACTAAAAACATGATTGATTATGAAACTGACAGTTTATGACAAGAGCAATTCACATCCGGCACTGACCTACAAGGGAAAACGGATCATCACGGTATGCCGTGACGGCAGCATGTACCTGAGTAAGATATTGAGCAGGGAACTTAAACTGCACGCCGGAAACCGGCTGGGAATCGCCAGGGACGATGACAGGCCGAAAGACTGGTACATGTTCGTATCGGATGACGAAAACGGCTTCATGATATGGAATGACCCACGTTGCGCCCGTTTTTCCAACAGCTTCATAGCCGGAATGATACTCGATGCCGCGAAGGTGGAGAAATGTGCCGGATTTATGGTGGCAAGGGAGCCGGTGAAGGTGGACGGAAAGTTCTGTTACAGGATAATCCTTGACAATCCGATACCGAAAGGAAGGAGAGCCACCGGTACGAGATGAACACGGGACCGTTAAAGAGAAACGGGGGGGGCATCCGGCTGAAGGAAGAGATTCCGACAGCCGGGTGTCCCTTTTCTCATGCGGCCACATGTAGAATCATAACGGTTTCAGGTTGATACGGCTGCTGTATAGGGCATTCAGCTCGTCACGGTACTGTTCCAGGTGTGCCGAGAGGATATTGTCTATATAGCACGAGATGCTGACGGTCGGTGCTATCACGGAAAGCAGGATGCGCACCCGTTCGTAGTTGTCACTGCTGACATAGGTCTGTCGGCGCTCCCTTACAACGTTGTTATCAAACAGATGTTCGGGATAATCCTGCAAGCCGTTCCTTTTCTGGCGTGTTTTCTCTCGGAGGACCGGGGTCGGTACTTCTTCACCGGTAGATATGCCGGAATCTTCCACTTTGTTTGGTACGGCAGGAATCCCGGATTGATTTTCCGTTTTTGGTTCCTTGCCACCTTCTTTGGGGGAGTCGGCAGCGTTGTTTCCATGATTTTTTTCCATGAAGACGGCAGGAATGTCCCCAGTCATCATGTCGCGTATCTGCTCCTCGTTGATTTTAACCTCTTTTCTCTTTGCCATAATTATATATTTTAGATAGTTGGACAATTCTTTTCCGGCAATCTTGCATTTCCCTCATGTCGTGAATGCGACCATATGACCATTCCCGCATGTGAGTATCGCTGAACGGGTATGTACATCCACCAAATAAGTCGGTCACGTACCCAATCCCTCATGTGTTCCGTCCGGCATTAAGACGGTCACGCATTCATACATGGGGGAGTGGACGCATTATTATGTTCTTATATGTTTCCGTTCACCCGTTACCCAATGGGCGGATGCAATAATACACCCCGTACTTGACGAACACATGGATAATTGTGCGACCGGACGCGTTCTGACATGCGGCAAAATAACGATAAAATTTCCGGATTGCCACTATCATGGCGGTCTGCTGACGGTCTGTGACACCGTGTGTCATCCTGTTACACCGCCCAAGTGTCTCGATGGCTCCAGTTTTGGGTATTCAAGGAATGATAAAGATGGCGGTAGAAGGGGTTTATTGGCGGAAAGCGGATAGAATGCCACATTTTGATTTTTCGGAAGAAAAATTCATGTTCAAGCGAACATGGCAAGTTGTGTTTTGGGGCACCCGAAATTATTTCCGGCACCCCAAAACAACTTGCCACTCGCCTGAAGGCTCGGGACGGGCTTCACTCCGAAGTCGTTGCGCCTGAAGACGGAAAATCAGGAACAAAAACTTGAAAAATGACCGTAATAATATATACAGTCGGCCTCTCAAAAAATGGCCGCTACTGAAAAGAGAATGAACTTTATTCGTGTTTTCAACCTACCGCAGTCCGTATTTTTTCATCTTCCGATACAATGTCGCGGGATTTATTTTCAGTAACCGCGCCGCTTGTTCACGATGTCCGTTGCATATTTGCAGGGCTTTTATGATGGATTCTTTTTCTATTTTCTCGTCTTTCAATGGTAACATGATAGAGGCGATCTCCCCATTCGTGTGCTCCATTTGACCTCCTGTATTTAACTCAGGAAGTTCCAATAAAGGATTTTCCGAAACCAGCACGGCACGCTTGACACGGTTTTGCAGTTCGCGCACGTTGCCCGGCCACCGGTAGGCAAGCATCCTGCGTTTGGCATCCTCCGTAAATCCCCGTGTCTCCCTTTTCAGTTCTTTCGAGAAGCGTTCACGGAAAAACTCTGCCAACGGGAGGATGTCTTCCGGGCATTCCTCCAGAGAAGGCTGCCGGATATCAAACTCGTTCAGACGATGGTAAAGGTCTTCCCTGAACCGCCCCTCCTTGATAGCCAGTTCCATATTCTCGTTTGTCGCGGAAATGACCCTGACATCCGAAATCCGTTCCCTGCCGCTACCGATCGGGGTATATACATTCTCCTGCAATACCCGAAGAAGCATGGATTGGATTTCATGCGGCATGGTGCCTATCTCGTCAAGGAACAGCGTGCCGCCTTTCGCCAGGTCGAAATATCCGCTCTTTGCCGTATCCGCACCGGTGAACGCGCCTTTCTCGTGCCCGAAAAACAACGAGGCGGCCAACTCACGGGGCAATGCGCCACAGTTTACGGCGACAAAAGGCTTGCCATATCGTTCGCTGTTGTCATGGATGGTCTGTGCCACCGATTCCTTACCGGTCCCGTTGGCTCCGAGTATCATCACGGACATCTCGGAAGGGGCGACCAGTCTGGCAAACTTTTCCACTTTCAGGATCATGGGGCTTGTGCGGTGAAACAACTGCCTCTCCTGCTTTCTCACGGTGGCTACGGGATGGAATATATCTTCCGCCAGTTCCAACAGGTAATCCCTGTGTACCGGTTTAGGCAGGTAGTCCCTGGCTCCCAGTTTGATGGTGCGCACAACGTCCGGGACGGAAACGTATTCGGTCGTTATGATGAACGGGATGTCCTTCTTCTCCTTGCGCAGCCATTCCAACAGGGAAATGCCGTCGCCTTCCGGCAACCGCACGTCCGACAATATAAGGTCGAACTGCGTTTTGCGTATCAGCGAGCGGGCTATCGGCTCGTTCATGGCTGTCACCGCTTCATAACCGGCTTGGGAAAGCCAGTCTTTCTGTATTTGTGACAGCCCCACATTGTCTTCAACTATCAGTATTTTCCGTTTCATTCG
>OLWV01000615.1_pt1 | contig 11837 bp, 9 predicted proteins | sample 1644161 | NCBI WGS metagenome assembly OLWV01 (sample SAMEA103958163, study PRJEB25191) | human gut metagenome
TTACCCACAATGACGACATAGCCCGCCTTGCAGATCGGATTGTCCGCATTGAGGACGGCAAGATTGTGGAGTAAGGAGGTGGCAGGCTATGACATGGCCTTTTGAGAATGATACCAGCGCCATTACAAAGAAGCTGGCAAAGAAAAGTTTGCAAAGCGAGAAGCGCCGGAATCTGATGGTGGTGATTGCCGTTGCGCTGGCGGCATTTCTGATCTGCTTTACGGGAATTGTGTCTACCTCCCTGACACAAATGCAGCGCAATCAGGTTGTCGATACTTATGAGGCGGTCTGGCTGGGCGTGGAGGAAAACGACATTGAAACCCTGAAAGGACTGCCGGAGTTTGAGCGCGTAGGCGGCTACTATATGCTGGGTGAGGAGCTTTCAGAACAGGGCTATCATGCGTCCTATGTGTATTGCGACGCGCAAATGATGGAGATTGCCAAGGCGCAGATGAATCTGTTAGAGGGTCGGGTTCCTGAAAAGGCAAATGAAGTTGTCGTAAGCGAATACTTTCTTTCCACCTATGGAAATAACGCTAAAATCGGGGACACTGTGACCTTAGATACCGAAAGTTTTCATGATGATTATGTCGTTACTGGCATTATGGACAGCGTAAATGAGAAAGAAGCAAATACCTGCGCGATCATTCTTTCCAAAGCTGCACTGACCGAATGGAATGGGTTTGATCCGGCTGGCTATCGCGCCTATGCTCATTTCAAAAACGGAGTCAAGTTGGACGAAGAACTGATGACCTCTTATTGCAGGGAGATTACAGAGGAATATCAGCTTCCTATGCCCAAAATGAACAGCAAATATTTTGCTTATGTCTCTAAATCCTTTGATCTTGCACTGATGGCTGGCGTGATTGCCATTGTTCTGATTGGCGGCTACATTGTGATCCAGAGTATCTTCCGTATCTCCATCAATGACAAAATCAAGAGCTACGGGCAGCTTCGGACGATTGGTGCAACGCCAAAGCAAATCAAGCGGATTGTAAAGCGGGAGGGGCGTAAACTCGGCAGTATCGGGATTTTGATTGGTACAGTGCTGGGTGTATGCGGCGGTTTTCTTTTGTTTCCCAAGGGATTTAATGCTGTTTCCTATGTGGCAACGATTATTTTGACACTCATAAGCAGTTGGATCATGGTATCTGTTTCCATCCGTAAGCCGATAAAAATTGCGGCAGGGATTTCCCCGATTGAAGCCGTCCGTTTTACCCCGGCACAAAAGGACATCCGAAGCCGGAAAAAGAATATCAAGCTCAATCCTGTTTCAATGGGAATTGCGAATTTTAAGCGTGACCGAAAAAAGACCGTTGCTATTGTAGCCTCATTGAGTTTGGGCGGAATTATCCTGCTTGTGGTATCCTCCATTGTTTTGCTGCGCTCACCAGAGGCGCTTGCAAGACAGTTTTTCCCAGACGGCGACTATAAAATTTATTTGGATTCTGAAATGACAGAAGAAAAGGTTATGGCAGCGGGAAATCCGTTGAATGAAGAATTAAAACAGGAAATCTTATCTATTGATGGTGTTACAGATATAATTCCAAGCAGACACACTCTCCATGCAACCATAAAGACGGACATTTACCAAACCGTTGGTATGTGTGATATGCTGACCGACCAAAATTATGCAGCAGTTGAAGCTGCTTTAATGGAGGGAACCATGCCAAAAGATTCCCACAGCATTTTACTTGATTATTATGATGTACTAAGTCAAAATGAAAATATTGTGGTTGGTTCAACCGTTGACTTTTATTTTGGAGAGGGGCAATCACCTATTTCTGTTACCATATCGGGATTGTATAATTCAGGCAAGGTATATTCAGGACATGGAAAAATGCATGTCGATGGGGCAACTATTTTTGCACCAGAAGCGTTGTTCCACGAACTGCACCCGGAAATCACCTCTTTTGATTATTCATGGAGCATTGTGAATGACCCGAAAAAAACGGACTATGTAGGGGCTGAATTGAAAAATATTGTTGCCAGCCATAGTAATATTGCCTTAGATGAAATCAATACAGTGATTGAATATGAAGAAATGACAAATTCTTTTGCGTTTGGCAGTATGGAGATACTTTCATGGTTGGTATTTCTCTTTGGCGTTATCAACCTTATCAATACGACACTCTCTAACCAGATCGCCCGAAAGCAGGAAAACAGTATTCTGCGTTCTATCGGCCTAACACAAAAACAGCTATGTAAAATGAACATCTGTGAGGGGCTGTGCTATGCGCTCTTTGCAACATTGGCGACGCTGATCGTTGGGCTTCCGGCTTCCATCTTTGCTTGCAGAAAAATGAGTATAGGAGCTTTTGCCGGAAATGTAGTGCCTTACAAATTCCCGGTTTTGGAAATGGGACTGTTCATTCTGGTATTGTTCGGAATGGAACTGATCTTGTCTGTATGGACAATCCGCAGACAGAAAAAACAATCCCTGATCGAACAAATGCGGGCGATGGAATAACCGTATGGGATCGGCGGGGCGGCGTGTGCTGCCCCGCTTTTTTCGCCATTTCTCAAAAAATTTTTGAAATGTCCGAGCTTTGTAACAATTCAGCCTGTTTTTTTGTCGAAATCAAAGGCACCTCGGACATTTATAGTTCTTCCAAAAGTTTGATGATAATATTACCATTCATGGAAGAAGCAATCTGTTATTGCAATAATGCGAAATTGACGATAGAAAGTTTTTCATATCTCGGTCAGCTCAACAATTACATTACTCTGCTGATACAGCCAGTCCGTAAATTCTTTCGGGCTGGCCGTTCCTGTTTTTACAGCCTTTTTTCTCTGTAAGGCTTCTTTCTTAAAGTCGGAAAAGGAAGCCTGTATTTTTTCCAGACGGTCAGCCGGAAAGCCTGCGGTATTTTTTACCCGGTTTATTTTGTTGCGCCAGTTCTGGCATTCATTTTTATAAAGCAGGTCATAGTTATTTTCTCTTGACCTCTCGTCAAATTCCCGCTTGTTTTGAAGCGCCTGTGCTTTTCGGCACTTGTCGCTGCACAGCTCATACCGCTGGCTCTTTGCCAGAAAATATTTTCCACAGACCTTGCACCGCCGGAAGCAAAGCCCCCAGTCATTCAGCCTGTTCAGATAATAGGTAATCAACGGGTAGAGGGACGCATAGGCAGACACACATTCTTCTGTGCGCCGGTTGTCCGGGAACCAGAGGTCAAGCCGGGTATCTTCTGACGGTGCGCCTTTGAAATAAAGGCTGCCAGCTTGAAATTGTTTCGGTTTTCCTGTCTCCCTGTCAAAGCTCATGGTTTCGTTTTGGAATACCCCGGTCAGTCTGCTCATTTTATCCATGAAGCGGTCACAGGCAGCGTTACGGTCACGGGGTTCTCTGGCAAGCAGATAGCTGTTCCAGATACGGAACGCCACATACATTTTCAGAGGGTCGTTGCTAAGATATTTCTCCCAAAGAAATTCGCTTGCCGCCTGCTCCAGCTCCGGCTGTTTCCATCGGTTGGAGTGGAGAGCTTGCCGCAGCGGAGAAAGCCCGTATAAGTTCCAGTCTCTGTCCGTGTCACGCTCAAAGTTTATCAAAAAAGTTCCCAGTGGGCGTGTCATATCACAAAGCACCTCTGCGTTTTGGCTCCCGTTCAGACGGAAGCGGATCTGCTGTTCTTCCCCAATCAAAATCCGCTCTTTCATTTTCTTCCTGTCCAGCGTCAGGACAAACAAAATCCTCTCAAAACATGGCTCATGCCGTATAAACTGATTCTCCATCCCTATCCCCTGCCTTTGTTTATGGTAATTATATAATTCAGTTATATCCGTTACACTCATGGTATCGCAGAATCATTGTTTTGTCAAGGATAGTACGCTATGATGATTGCGGTTGGTAATTTCGTACCGCACAGTACCTTGACAAGTGAATGACCGTCCAAAAGGGATATGACCGGCAGGAGAAGTGACGCATTCGGCGCACCAATGCAGGGAAACACCGCAGGAATGGGGCAGGAAAACGGCTTTTGGGGAGAACGGCAACAGGAAGCATTTTAACCTATTTGATTTATGGGAGGAACAGAATGAACGATAAAAAGAGATTGAACAGCTACGAGGATTTACCGCTGGTTCTGGATGTGGCGGACATTCAGCGGATTATGGGAATTTCAAGAGCGAGCGCCTATGAGCTGGTACACACACCCGGCTTTCCAGCGTTCCGCAGGGGCAGACTTATCAAGGTCAGCAAAATTGCTTTCTTTGAATGGATGGCAAAAGGCTCCGAAACCGTACCGGGAAGCGACAAATAAGCGTGAGGTATCATTCCCTGACTTGCAATACTGCCGCACTTTCCAAAGGGGCATACAGAGGGAAAAAAACTTAAAAATGATACCGAGACGCTACATCAAAACAGCCTATCTGCGTACATCAGATAGAAACGGAGAAAGGAGCCGGTTATGGCAAGAATGAGTAACAAGCGGCGGTTGGAATGGTCTTTCTTCTTAAATGACCGCAGCCGTATCACTTACAACGAACTGTGCCGGAAATGCCAGCACGAATGTAAACAGAGCTTCCGGGCGGTTGTGGTTGACTGCCCGAAGTATCTTTCCAAGCGTTCCAAGAAAAAGGACAAGACTGCCGGAAACGGCAAAATCCCTTAGGAACTAAGGGCGCACTTCTATACATAGTCTAAAGACCATGTATCGTGCGTCCTGCGGAGCTTACCTCTGCCGCTGATAAAATCAGCAATCCGAGGTCTGCGTTCGCTTCGCTCCGACAAGGTGGCTACACCCCCTTGCGCCGCTAAAGCGGCTATCCCCTGTGTACCCGCCGCAAAGAGAAATCCGCTCTGCGGTTTTCCCTTTTCATCGGGTTTTATAGAAGCACTGACACACGGACTGTCTGCGGATGGTCTTTCTTTATCTTATCAGCAAAGGATGTGAGAACATGGAAAAATCTTTGGAACAGTTGAAGCAGGAATATGAAAAAACCACTGTCCTGCTGGAACAGGAAAAACGGAAAATGCAGCGTTTGAAAAACCGGCAGGCGTATCTGGAAAGCGGTTCCCGGAAACAGAGGACGCACCGGCTGATTACCCGTGGGGCAGCTATTGAGAGCATTGCACCACAGACAAAGGAGCTATCCGAAGCGGAATTTTATTCCCTCATGGAAAGCATTTTGAATCTGCCGCAGGCGGAGCATTTCATACGGTCTGCCACAGAGAACCACGCCCGTATTTCCGGGCAGGAGAAAGGCGGTGACTAAGGATAGCACTTTATCATTTTTCAATCGCACAGATCAAGCGCAGCGCCGGTCAGAGCGCCATTGCCAGCGCAGCCTACCGAGCCGGGGAGCGTCTTTACAGCAGCTACTATGGAGAAGTCAGCGACTACACCAAAAAGGGCGGCGTGATCGCTTCGGAAATCATGCTGCCGCCCCATGCGCCGGAAATATATCTTGACCGGGCGACCCTCTGGAATGCTGTGGAGAACTGCGAGAAACATCCAAAAGCACAGCTTGCCTATTCCTTTGATATTGCCATGCAGAATGAATTGACGCTGGAAGAAAACATGGAGCTGGCGAGGAAGTTCGTACAGGAGCAGTTTGTGACAAAAGGCATGATTGCCGACCTTGCTTTTCACAGCCCGGAGAAAGAGGACGGCGGCATCCCTAACCCGCATTTTCATGTGATGACAACCATGCGCCCTTTGAACCCGGATGGCACATGGGGACAAAAACAGCGTCGGGAATATCTTCTTGATGAAGATGGAAACCGAATCCGGGATAAAAACGGCGATTATATGTTTAACGCTGTCCATACAACAGACTGGCATGAGCCGGAAACGCTGGAACACTGGCGGGAGCAGTGGGCGGCTGCCGTTAATACAAAATTTGAGGAAAAAGGGCTGGATGTGCGTATCGACCACCGTTCCTATGTGCGGCAGGGGCTTGACCTGATACCTACTGTCCACGAGGGAGCTAATGTCCGGCAGATGGAAGCAAAGGGCATCCGCACCGAGAAAGGGGAACTGAACCGCTGGATTAAAGCCACCAACCGGCTCATGCAGGATGTGAGGAAGAAGATCAAAGCCCTGTTTGTCTGGATGGCAGAGGTAAAAGAAGAACTTTCCAAACCGCAGACACCGAGCCTTGCCGACCTGTTGATCGCTTATTACAACCAGCGCAACGCAGGGGCATGGAGCAATAAAGCCAGAACCGGAAACTTAAAGCAGTTTGCCGAAGCCGTCAATTATCTGACGGAAAACAAGCTGCTCACATTAGAGGATTTGCAGGAGCGTCTTTCCTCTGTCAACGAAGAATTTGAAGCGTTAAGCGACTCCATGAAAAAGAAATCTGCCCGGATAAAGGAATTGCAGGAATTGATACGGGAGGGCGAGAATTACCAGCGGCTAAAACCTGTTCATACGGAATTGAACAATATCAAGTTTAAGAAACAGAGGGAGAAATTTGAAACATCCCACGATGCGGAGTTACGGCTGTTTTATGCCGCCCGCCGTATTTTGAAAGAAAAACTGGACGGAAAACCCATTGCCCTGAAAGCATGGAAACAGGAATACGCACAGTTAAAAACAGAGTATGCCGAACTGTCTCCGCAGCACAAGCCACTCCGGGAGGAAGTCATACGGCTACGGCAGGTGCAGAACGCCGTAGATACCGCACTGCGCCGGAGGGAGCAGCCACAGGCAGTACAGAGAAAGAAACATGAGATGGAGCTATGATATAACCGGCAGCTTTACCGCTACCAGTATTTTTATGGAGGGAGCATTTGAATGTATTTGAAGCGGTGAAACAGTCTGTTACCACCCGGCAGGCTGCTTCATTCTATGGAATCCGGGTGGGGAGAAACGGCATGGTCTGCTGTCCATTCCACAATGACCGCACGCCCAGCATGAAAGTGGACAGCCGCTTTTACTGCTTCGGCTGCGGGGCTTCCGGGGATGTGATCGACTTTGCCGCTTTGCTGCATGGATTGGGGAAACGGGAAGCTGCGGTCAGGCTTGCGGAGGACTTCGGCGTTTCCTATGAGAAATCCGGCAATGCGCCGCCAGATAGGAAGCGTCACAACAGGTCACAGCCCCGACAAAAATCAGCGGAGCAGAGATTTCAGGAAACGGAACGGTATTGTTTCCGGGTGCTATGCGATTATCTGCGCCTGCTGGAGCATTGGAAAACAGCACACGCCCCACAGCCGCAGGATGCCATCTGGCATCCTCTTTTTGTGGAAGCGTTGCAGAGGATAAGCTACACAGAATACCTTTTGGATATTTTGTTATACGGAGAAATAGAAGAAAAAGCGGCATTGATCGCCGCACAGGGAAAGGAGGTGTTGCGGCTTGAACAGCGAATTTCAGAGCTTGCCGCCGGAAACGCAGGAAGCGGTCAAAAGGACGATGGACACAATGGAACCGGCGCAGACACCGGCAGAAATCCGGGAAACATTAGAGGGGACGCAGAAAGGCGGCGTGAAGAACAGCATCCGAAACTGCCTGACGGTGTTCCAGCGTGACCCTCTGTTTCGCGGGGCGCTGCGCCTGAACCTTTTGACGGAGCAGATTGACATTGTGAAGCCGCTGGGCTGGGAGCGCACCAGTACCACGCTGACCGACATGGACATGAACTACCTGCTTTTGTATCTGGAAGAAAATTACGGGCTTACCAGCGAGAAAAAGGTGCAGAGCGCCATCAAGATTGTTGCCAATGAAAACCGCTACCATCCAGTCAGGGATTACCTGAACAGCCTGCAATGGGACGGCACAGAGCGCATCCGTTACGCCCTGCATCACTTTCTGGGAGCCGATACGGACGAATACACCTATGAAGCCTTGAAACTGTTCCTGATGGGAGCCATCCGGCGGGTATTCAGACCGGGGAGCAAGTTTGAGGTCATGCTCTGTCTGGTTGGTGGTCAGGGAGCCGGGAAATCTACCTTTTTCCGGCTGCTGGCAGGCAGGGACGAATGGTTTTCAGACGATTTGAAAAAGCTGGACGATGAAAATGTGTACCGCAAGCTGCAAGGGCATTGGATTATCGAGATGTCGGAGATGATTGCCACAGCCAACGCCAAGAGTATTGAGGAAATCAAGTCATTCTTAAGCCGCCAGAAAGAAACCTACAAAGTGCCGTATGAGACACATCCGGCAGACCGGCTGCGGCAATGTGTATTTGGAGGGACGACCAACCGGCAGGACTTTTTGCCCCGTGACCGCACCGGCAACCGGCGCTTTCTCCCCGTGACGGTGTACCCGGAACGGGCGGAGGTTCACATACTGGACGATGAAGCGGCGGCGAGGGCGTATATCGAACAGATGTGGGCGGAAGCCATGACGGTTTATCGCAGTGGGAAGTATAAGCTGTCATTCAGCATGGAAATGAACCGATACCTGAACGCCCACCAGCAGGACTTTATGCAGGAAGACACACAGGCCGGCATGATCTACGCCTATTTGGAGGACTACACCGGCGACAGGGTATGTTCCAAGCAGCTTTATGAGGAAGCGCTGGGGAACTTAAATTCCCCGGCAGACTGGGAGACACGGGCAATCTGCGAGATTATGAATACCGGCATTGCGGGCGGCATCATACAGGGCTGGGTAGCCTACAAAAGCCCGAAGCGGTATAAGAAATACGGTTCTCAAAAAGGCTGGGAGCGTGTCAACCAAGCTCCGCCGGAGGGGGACGGTTTTCAGGAAATCACGGAAGAAGAAGCCCGGCAAATGGAACTTCCATTCTGAAAAGCCACCGGTTGACAGTTTGGTTGACGCTTTGGTTGACAGCCGGTTGACGGGGAAAAGCCTGATATTTGGGGCATTTCTCTCCTTTGTCAACCATGTCAACCAAGAAATCAAAGAAAAAGTAAAAAGTAATAATAGAGCGCCTATGGATTGTTTTCAAAGTCTTTTCTGCCGGTTGACACGGTTTGGTTGACACGGAGACAGTCTGCGGCTGTACACCTGTCTGACATTCCCTTGTCGGGCATATTTCATTTATGGAGGTAACTGCCTATGGCAAAAAGCAAAAACGAGAGCAATAACAAAAACAGCGGCACCCTGCTTACCGAAAAAGACGGCACCCAGTATTTTGTCATGGGGAAAGTCCGTATCAAGGTATCGGAGCATTTCGCACAGGATGGGAAGCCGCTTGACAGCCTGCTGGAAGATGTGATCCAGCACGCTGCCGCCGCTTCCTGAAAAAATACGGAATAACGACTGTCAATCAGCCCACGCTTATGATATACTTGTACCAGCGAGTATTGTATAAGCGTGGGTTGTTTCTTTTAGAAGGAGGATTTTTAACCGTGAAACAACCATACAATACAACGATTTATAACACTGCACTATATTTGAGATTGAGCCGTGACGATGAATTACAGGGGGAAAGCGGCAGTATCCAGACCCAGCGCATGATGCTTAGACAGTATGCCGCAGAGCATGGGCTGACCGTTGTAGACGAGTACATTGACGACGGATGGAGTGGGACAAATTTCGAGCGTCCAAGTTTCCAAAGGATGATTGATGACATCGAAGACGGGAAAATCAACTGCGTTGTCACAAAGGACTTATCCCGTCTGGGAAGAAACTATATCCTGACCGGTCAGTACACGGAAATCTATTTCCCCAGCAAGGGAGTACGCTACATTGCCATCAATGACAATGTGGACACCATCAACGGAGAAAGCGAGCTTGCACCGTTCTTAAACATCCTGAATGAAATGCACGCCCGACAGACCAGCAAAAAGGTCAAGGCTGCCATGCACACAAGATTTGCCAATGGCGCACACTATGGAGCCTATGCACCGCTGGGCTATGTAAAAGACCCGGACAAAAAAGGTCATCTTCTGATCGACCCGGAAACACGCTGGATTGTAGAGAAGATTTTTGACCTTGCTGTACACGGGCGTGGAGCCGCCAGCATTACACGGATTCTGGTGGAGGAAAAAGTACCTACCCCCGGCTGGCTGAACTATGAAAGATACGGGACTTTCGCCAATATCTACGCCGGTGCGCCCGCAGAAAAAGCCTATGCGTGGACGATAGCACAGGTCAAGAGCATTTTGAAAGAGGAAACCTACATCGGTCACAGCATTCACAACAAGCAGAGCAACATTTCATTCAAGAACAAGAAAAAGGTGCGGAAGCCGCAGGAAGAATGGTATCGTGTGGAAAATACCCACGAAGCCATCATTTCTGAAGAAGTGTTCCAAAAAGTTCAGGAGCTGATTGCAAGCAGACGCAGGAAACGCAGAAACGGTACGACACAGATTTTCGCAGGATTGATAAAATGTGCAGACTGCGGATGGTCTTTAGCCTATGGGGAAAACAAGCAGAATAAGAACCCATACGGGTACTACCATTGCAGCAAGCACGGGCAGGGATTACGCCAGTGTTCCATGCACTATATCCGCTATGATGTACTGTATGCCTATGTGCTTGCAAGACTGCAATACTGGTCTATGCTGGCACAGAAAGACGAGGACAATCTGCTGAAACGCCTGCTCAATGCCAGCGACAGGGAAAGAAACTCTGCGAAGAAAAAGCAGGCTGCGGAGCTGAAAAAGGCAGAGAAGCGTAAAGCCGAGGTTGACGGGCTGTTTGCTAAAATGTATGAGGACTGGTCTGCCGGACGCATAACCGAGTATAACTTCAATATGCTGTCCGAGAAGTACCAGAACGAGCAAAAGGAGCTTGAAACAAAAATAAGACAGCTTCACGAAACGATGGAAGCCGCCGTACAGACCGCAGCGGATGCTGAAAAGTGGATTGCCCTGATGAAACAGTATGTCAACCCTGTGGAGCTGACCGCCGAACTTCTGAACACTCTAATTGAAAAAATAACCGTCCACGAAGCTGTCAAGGGCGAGGACGGAAGCCGTGAGCAGGAAGTAGAAATCTACTACCGCTTCATCGGCAAAATCGACTGACCTTTCTTTTTTACCCAACAATATCTTTAATTAAGGGAGACGGGCGAAGCCACCCCCGACGCCGAACGCATCATTGCGCTGGCGGCGGCACTGGGTATTTCCACCGATACCCTGCTGCTGGGCAAAGAAGAGCCGGAACGCCCTTACACGGAAGCGGAAACGGTACGGCAGCCCGCCTCCACCCCGGAATGGCTGGATCATCTGCCCCGGCATATCGGGCGGCTGTTCCGGGAGAAAGGCTATATTGCCGGGTATATTGTGGCAGCGCAGGGGCTGGGGATCCTGCTGGTGGGGCTGCTGGCGCGCTTTGGCTTTGGCAGTATTCTTTCCATGCAGAACAGTGCGTGGGGCATGCAGGGCTTCTGGGACAACATGAGCGGTATGGGCGGCATGTCCGCCGCCTTCCGGTTCCCGATCATCTTTGCTGATATCCTCTGTATCCTCGGCGGCATCGTTATCATCGGTGGGGTGGCGCTGGCGATCATCTGGAAAAAACGGGGACAACAATAAAGGAGTGGCAGCATGCACTATGTAATGGCTAAGGGGATCCTTTCCGCCGGGGGAAATATGAACCTGTACCGGGGCTGCACCCATGGGTGTATCTACTGTGATTCCCGCAGCCGGTGCTATCACATCGACCATGCATTTGAGGATGTGGAGGTAAAGCAGAATGCCGCGGAACTGCTGGAGGATGCCCTGCGGCGCCGCAGGGCCCCCTGCATGGTGGGGACCGGCTCCATGAGCGACCCCTACCTGCCGCTGGAGGCGGAGCTAAGGCTGACCCGCCGGGCGATGGAGGTGGTGGAGCGCTATGGCTGCGGCTTTACCGTCATCACCAAAAGTGACCTGATTCTACGGGACCTTGACCTATTGTGCCGCATCCAACAGAACGCCAAATGCGTGGTACAAATGACCCTGACCACAGCTGATGAGACGCTGTGCCGCA
>OLWV01000624.1_pt1 | contig 11597 bp, 9 predicted proteins | sample 1644161 | NCBI WGS metagenome assembly OLWV01 (sample SAMEA103958163, study PRJEB25191) | human gut metagenome
CCTCTCCACCAGCTTGTCTTTGTCTAGGTGCTGGTATTAAATCTAAAACTTGCACTGGATTTTCATTCTTTGCGTTAGGGCTGTCTGCTTTTGGAGCTGGTACTGGTACTGCCCCTGCTCCTCCCCACCCTGCAGGGTTACCAGCTGACGGGGGATTATTAATAGAGGTAGAACCACCACATAAAGTTGTTGTAGCACCAGAAAAAGTTGAGCTACCATTCGATGAGCATAGCAGGGAAGAGCTACCTCCAACAGTAGTATTACTACCTAGTACTTGCATTGAACCAGTTGACTGTATGGCGGAAGATACCGTAGCTGTTGAAGAAAATCTAGCAGTTATAAAATTAATAGCAGTGTTGACGGTTGCAGTAAAGCTATTAATAATACTAAGAATAAAATTCATTGCTTTGACATTAAACTGCTTTTGACATACAATATCAAAACTGTCGCAAGTAAATTTTATTTTATTTAGTACGTTTACCGTCCAATCCCCATTTATATTCATTGTTAAGCCCTTAGGCTTTTCTTCAGTAGCATTTGGACCTACAGGATTAGAAGCAGTATCAAATTCTACGTGTCCCGCCCCATCTATAGTAAAGAAGGTGCCAGATACGTGATAGAAGGTATAGCTGTCCTTCTGAGTATTAGCTATGAATAAAGACCCGGACCTATCTATAAAACCGTAAGAAAATGGGTAATCCTCAGTCAATTCTAATTTTATATTTGGAAGTGCACCCAAAAATATGCCAGAGGTTACATCATCATTAGGGAAAAAGACCCAGCACTCTGTACCAATATCCGGAATACTAACGTTACCTTGATTATTTGAGGTGGATAAGAAATTCTTAGTCATAACCCAAGGAATATTCTCATCTTCTAAATCCACAGGGTGCAAAACGCTTATTCTTACCTTAATTCTCCCAAGCAGTAAAGGGTCATTATTGATAACCACAGTCCCTTTTGCAATCTTCCCCTGCAGTACTTGCGGTTTATAATCAGTAGCATTATTTAGCATTTAACTACCCTTCCTTTATATTAAATTATTGAACAAGTCAGCTTCAAGACCAGTGGACGATAAGGTTAACTTCTCAAAGTATCTCTGCTGGCTTATAGCAAGAGTTTTTGCTTCTACAACCCAACTGGAAGCCTTTTCAGTATCTATTGACTTAGAAGCAGCATCAGTTCTAGCTAGCTGAACCTTATCGAGTATATCTATTGGAGTGGATTTGCTGAAAATTGCCTCACCTTTTATTGAATTTAAGGCTTTATATCTTTGATTCTGATAAAAGGCTTGCTCATAATTAGTATGAACATTACCTAAATTAATTGGGTATAAATCATTTCTTATAATTCCCAAATCATTGTAAACATCAGAATTCATATTTAGTACTGCACTATTATCCTTTACATAGGAAATTTCAGAAAAATATTTATCTTCAGCACTATTTAAGTTAAATTGTACTGCAGAAGTCTTATAACCGTAACTATAGTTATAAATACCAGCTTTATTCTGAAAAGTCATTTCATCTGCTCTAAAAGACTTTTCATTATCTGCATTGGAAGAATTGGTAATTATATATTTAGGTCTCAAGGAATTAATATCCCTATACAGTAAAGTTCTACTTAGATTAACGGCGGACATCATAAATGAACTAGTTCCAGACCATCCGTGGTCCCTAATAAATTGAGAAAACTGCCCATAGTTACGGGTACCATTAATCCACGTCATTTCATCTGCAGTAACTTCTCCATCAAATTTCAACCCACACTTTAGTGCAATGCTGCTTAGCGCATTAGAGGAGGTTCCAGTAAATGCAAAAGGTTCTATACATCTTAAAAACTTAGGATTATTAAGAACCCCATAAATTAAAAACGAATTAGAATTAGTTTTAGTATTTTGCTCTGGAACACCAATTAGAACAAATTCCATAATATTTTCTAATGCCTTCTCAGAATCAGAACCAATAGCAACAGACAAGGTGGTACCATCAGTTAGCATACCTTTATCAAGCAAGCCTAAATTATCATTTATATCCAAACGTATCTGCGGAAGCAAATCATAAATATTAGAAGTAATAAGCATCGACGTAATATTATTAAACGTCAAAGGTAGCCTGATATTATTAAGGTAGAAGTCAAAAAATAAATTTTCATCTATATAAAAGGACATATCTTAATCCTTATAATACCACCTTCTTATGGGAAGACCCAGTAGAGGTTTTATTAGTTGTCTTATTAAGTGCTCTAGAAAGTTCCTGCAAATCTGGAAGGTATAGCTGCTTACCCCTAGAAATTTCGGAGTGTGGAAAAATTAAACCGTTGAACCTTGCAATTACCCACCAAAGAGAGGAAGTTCTATAATTATTCACTGATAGGTTAGGAAGATGCTGGGGATTCTCCACATCATAAACTAAAGATGTATAGGTATCTTCTAAGAAAGAAAGCCTATTATCGAAAAAATTTAGCATCTGTTTAGTTTCAGTTAATTTGCCTCTACCTTCCTTATATTCGACAACATCCATATAGTTAGAAAGGTTTAAGGTTTGTTTAGTAAACGTTGCCATCTCTAATCTCCAAATATTGCTTTCTTAACCGTTCTTCCAAGCTTTCCGAACATTTCTGGTGCTTCTTTTATACTAGCTATTCTTCCAGATAATGGGTCGTAAAAGGCTGATTTAGTTAAAAACCAGTTCATTATATCTTCCTTAGTTGGGGACATAGTGGTTCTAAGAGAAATCTGTGCGTCCGCTGCCATTGGATACCCATCTTTATCAAACTTAGAAATGAACGATATATTAACACCAGTTAAAACAACCCCTGTAATATATGCAAAATTACCCAATTTCAAAGACATAGGTCGGTAATCTGTATTATTGCCCTTATTATAAGCACTAACATTTTCTTGGTATTGAGCTTTTAAGGTTCTCCAATCTAGACCCCCAGAAGGTGGGGTTAAAATACCTCCTTTAAGGGTTGGACTTGCCAACAGCATCAAATTATAGCACTGCATAAATACATCAGTGTAGGCATCTGTAATAGCATCAAATCTGAAAGGAACATCGAACTCCAAGGGGCTATTTCCAGTCCACGCAGCAAGTGTGGATACATTATCCAAAACGGTTCTGAACCCTGTAACTGCCTGAGCGGCTTGTAAGGTGGATTCAAGAGCAGAACCAGCACCACTAGGAAGATAATTTTTAATAATTGAATCCCAAGTTGAGGAAAGATTTACCGCAAAAGCTTCCGGCATAAATGCGGAGATTGTCATTCTTTCACCTCTAGGTCCTTCGTCTGACGCATATAATTCAATTCTATATGCGGGGTTAAGGTATCTACCTTCAGCAGTTAAAGTTGATTGAGCCATTATATTCTTACTCCTGTATTAAGCAAGTCAAGTCCACCGCCACCTAAATGGGAAGCCAACTGTATTGGAGCTGGAACCTTATCCGTTGTATGTCCCCTGCCATCTCTAGGTTGGCTAGATTGGTCTTTCTTTTTACTTGCTTCGTAATTTCTTTCTTCCTCTTCTATTATATCCATAGATACCGGGGACACATCATTACTAGCTACTGCAACCTCAGCTTCTAGTCCATCCATCTTAGCAATTCGCTCTTGGTCAAGCATTGCATAGGCATCTTGTTCTTCCGCAGTATAACGATTAAATATGCCTCGTTTATTGCCAATATTTAGTCCGGAAACATAGTCTGCTCTAGCACCATATAACCTACGAATCATTTCTTCCTGGGATTGTCCTTCTTCAATCCCAGACATTTTGAATATTTTATCAACACCTCCGTGCTGTATACCAGCAGACCAAATTGCGTTGGCCAGTGCTTTAGAAGAATTTGGGTCCACCCCAGTAATATCTTGAAACTTCTTAGCTGTTGGGTCAAACCATTTTTTCTTTGCTATCTCATCTTGAACCTTGGCAAAATTTGGGTCTTCCTTGGCAAGTTTTTTCCAGTTCTCTTGAAACTGACTATTGGCATTCTTATTTCTGTAGAATTCTCCGCCATCCGCAGTTAACTTTTCATAATATTCTGGATTTGACTCTTTTAACTCATCCATAAAGGAAGCAAGTCCGCCAGTTTTAGAGGCAAACTGGTATTTTCCAAAACTTACACCGCCCTTATCCCCAACTCCGGAAGAGACCGTTCCTGCGCTAGCCCTCCCTTCGTATTTTTCAGACAACTGGCCAAGACTTGAATCATCACTTACATCAAATTTTCTAGATTGTCCCTTATCGTAAGTTACATCATTGACGCCTAATACGTAATCCCCATATTCAGAGCCAGTTTTAGAAAATTGGTCCTCTTTATCTAAATCCGAAGAAAAAGAAGTGCCAAATATAGAATCAACTTTTTCAAAGAACCATTTTTTAGCATCATTCCAGAAAGCGGCATATAGCCCTACTGCTAAGGCTACCACTGCAATAATACCAGTCGGACCCAAGAACGTAGCAATACCCACTAAGGCAATACCCAATTTCTTAATAAGACCAAATATAGATTTTGCAACCCCCCATATTCCGGAGCCTTTCTTTTTCTCCTTCTTATTTTTTCTATCTATATATTCGTAAAAATCAAATAAGGTATCCTGAAGGGTTTTCTTATTAAGGTCATCTAGCATTATAGCATTATCTTGATTAGATACGTTGTCATAATAATCGCTGAATTCAGAGTCTTCGGAAAAAGGACTACCTTTTATATTATCGTTCTTAACGAATAAGGCATCTTGAATAGACTGGGAAACTTGCATTCCTTGTTGCATTAATATTTCAATTTGCTCTCTAATTTCCTCTGTAGTTTTTCCTTGCTCACTCATATAAGCAATTACATCGGAGGCACCAATTTCTCCCTTCTTCTTTATTTTCTTATTATAAAATCCTTTACCCAACATATAGAAATCTTCATATAGCTTCTTATAATCCGAACTATACTTCTTTAGTAAATTATTATTGAATTTATAACGGCCTACTCTTCTTCCACCGAAAGTAATTCCGAACTTCTTTCTACCTCCTACTTTCTTTGTAAGTAAGGCATTTAATCCAAGTTTCGCTACCCCGCTGACACCCTTCAAAGATAACTTTGTAGCCCCTATACCAAGTTTGGCGGAAGTTTCGAGCAGTTTATAAATTGGGGAATTATCCCTAATATCTAAAAGGGCTTCTTTAATATTCTTAACCGGACTATATCTACTCTCCCACCATTTTTTCTTTTCTTCCTCGCTAGAAAATTGATATCCCCTTTCGGATTCTACCTCATTAATTCTCTTCTCTAACGCTGAAATTTTATTTTCCTGTTCCATATCTTTAGAATATAATTGAACAGTTAATTTCTCTTTCATAGCTAGCAATTTAGTATACATAGGAGAAGCAGGGTCAAGATTTTCAATTTGCTTAGAAATAGCAATATAACGCTTTTTTATATGCTCGCGTTCTTTCTGAAATAACTCTTTACGTTGATTTAATATATCTTGCAGCATTTAGTATTCCCCTAAATAACCAAAACCAAGCATTGGACTTTCATCCCTATCCTTATCGAAGTATTTAATTGGAGTCATATTCTGCTCCTGCTTAGGTTTTTCAATATAGGTAATTTGCTTTTCTCTTTCTCTCAATTCTGGATTTCTAATATTATCCGGAATTTTTGTTTGCATTTCTTGTGGTACCGGCTTAGAATTACCAAATTTCTTCTTAGCTTGAGCCTCGTATTTTTTCATTCTTTCTGCAGGGCTTTCATTACCGAAAGTAAAATAGGATATTGCATCACCTACTTTATCTCCAATCCATCCGCCTACTTTATCGACCCCTATTTTAGCAGCCACTTTCTGTCCAGCACCAAAGGGGTCGATAGCATCCCACCAGGACCAATCTTCTTTTTTCTTGTTATCTATATAGTTATCATAAGCTTGCTCTCTACCGATATTATTTTCTTTCATATCAGAACGAACTTCAGCTTCCATAAACCCTATATCTATCAATGCAGAAGCTACTGGAATTTTAGAGAGTACCCCTTTTAATCCTTTCTTTGCTCCGCTTTTAACTGCTTCTTTTGTAACCTGCTTTGCTGCTTTCTCCTCTAGAGCTTTTGCTGCTTTCTTAGCAGCTGGGGTTTTAGACATCTTTGCTGCTTGTTTGAGGGTATTTGCTGCCTCTTTAGACTTCTTTGCTGCTTGTTTGAGGGTATTTGCTGCCTCTTTAGACTTCTTTCCTATGCCAAGCATATTCTTAGTACCGTTAACGGCTTTGCCAGCTAGGTTCTTAACTATCTCTACGGGCTTTTTAATTAAATCTTTGGCAAAATCCTTAACATACTTAAAAATTTTAATAATGGGTTCTACAAATATCTTCTTAAAGCCTTCTTTCATTTTTCCGAATAGCTTTATGAACCTACCTTTTAGAGCCTTAAAACCAGCTTGTAGCTTTTTCTTAAATAAGTTAAATAGTGCTAACAGCCCCGTTAACTTAAATAAGGATTTCATTATACCATCAGCTTCTTTCTTGTCTTCCTCATCCCCATCTTTCTTTCTATCCCTATTATTATAGATATCCCAGGTATCTTTCAGAATATCCAGAAGTACTTCACCATTTAATAGCCCTTGGGTTGAAAATAGGAAATTTTCCTCGAATTTTGCAAGATTCTTGGGATTATCCTTATTAGAAGAAAGTTCTGAGATATCCTTCAAGGAATTAGAACTATTTTTGGGTTCTTGCACCCTACCATTTACTGTGGTTCTTGGGGAAACCTCGTCCAATATATCTTTTACGGACTTCTGTTTTGTAGATTTAGACTTAGATTTGGCAATATTTCCAACAGTTTTCAATCCCTTTCTAGAACTAGACTGCCTTGCTTTATTAGCTCTTTCTACGATAGTTTTATTAAATTGAGAAACCTCAATTAAACCTCGTTTTAATGCTAACTGTTGTTCTGCTTCTGCCCGTAATGCGGCAATATCTTCATCAGTTAATTCGTCTTCTCCGAAGACTTCCTGTGCCTCTTTTTTAGTATAGGATTTAGGAGCGTTTTTAACGGAAGACAATACCCTATCCCTAGTCAAACTAGGACTTATATCACTCTCATTAAATTGTTCTAAGAGAGCCTCTAAATTAGGTTTATCTGTTAAATCTACTGCCAATTCTCACTTACCTCATCTTGCAGAGAGCCCTAATTAATTGATGTTGCCATAGTTCCCCCTTATTATGTTTTCTAATTAATAGGGAAGAAACGGCTAAGAAGGTTTGGGCGTCTGAATCCATACTACAATAAACGCCTGAACCAAATTCCGCTAAAAAAGCAATCTTTTCATTAATGGATTGCAGAGAGTACCGGGGAAAGAAATTCAGCGGCGTCCACTTCAAGAAATATAGTCTCCGGTTCAGCCGGTACTTCCTCCCCTGAATCCATCTTCTTACACAACTCTGAATACTCTTCCTCAAGGCTAGCTAAATTCAAATTAAGTAAAGCTGCCTCATCAGAATCATAGTCTAAAACTGGACTACTGATTACTTCCTTTAATTTCTTAATTCTCTGTTCCAAAGTATTCTTGTAGTCTGGTGCGTGGAATTTCAAGTCAGTTACGGTAACTTCTTCTTGTACCCCGTGGTCTACTAACTTATCAAATTCTGTAATTTTATTTAAGGCTTCCAGACCATTCTTTTCCAAGAAATCTTCCATAGTTTTCAATTTTTCATCCCAGGTATTTCCTTTGAAATACTGAGCATTACTATATAAGAAATCATCATCTTCGGATAAATCATCTTGACTAAATATAGCTGAGAATTTCATAGTGGGAACTACGAAGCCTTCGTTTTCCCATTTACGATACTCATCTTCTTTAATATCTGGAGCTAATTTAATGATGGAAGATTTATTAATAACAGATACGTTATCGTTTCCATACTTAGATTTCCAGTTAATTGACATTGGACTATTAGGGTAAGAATTGAGTCTAAGCCAGTAACATAAATACTTAAAATCACCAGGGGTTAAAGAATCTACATCCCTATCAATGCAGTTCTGAATAACTTCCTTAAATAATTTATGGCTCTCTGTCTTCATTACCTTAGACATCTTAGCCAGGTCTCTAACTTCGAACTTTCTGGCTTTTAAATCCTTAAAATCATAGAATATGAACCCAGAAGGCAGTGAAATTGACTGATACTTATCGTTCTGGATATTATTTACTTTCGAGGTATCCCCAGAATCAGTTTCTACCTCGTCCTTTACTGATTTATTTTCTACGACTTCATTTAATTCTTTTTCAATCTGCTCTTTGCCAGCATAATTGAAATCTGCAAAGTTAGCACCAACCTGGTTTTGCTTTACCTTTACGTCGTCTACATTTAATTTATATTCGACTCCACCAATTCTATTTTTAACTTCACCAGACATATAAATTCCTTTCAGTGGTAAAATTTAAGTTAAAACCTTCCAGAAAAATTTTGATAACCTGTGGCAATAGATGCAGCTGCACCACCAGAATTGAATAAACCAAAAGGTTCCCATTCCACCCTTTGAACAGACAGAGTAACAGATGTTTTAATAACTCCTGATTCGGAACCTAATTCATATGCTTGTATCTGCTGTGGAAAACAACCTCTTAGATTTATTACCCCTTTCTTTAGTCCAACAGTATCGAATAAATGTACAGGAATATCTCTAGCATATCCATCTTCGCCCTCTGGACAACGGAAAACCCCGTATTCATTTACGATCGATCGTTTCCACTTATCGAAATAAGTAAGGGCGGAAAAATTAATATCTTCGTAGAATACTATCGTCACATCATCTACAGAAATAGAATCTGCAAAAGACCTCTGTCGCGCTTGCGTTCTTGAATTTGTAGTTGTAATATTTTCAAAGGGTACTGTCACACGTTCTGCTCTCATCATTAAAGGGGTAGTACCTACCAAGCTATCAACAGTATCAGTAACCCAATTTAGACCATCATTGATTGCACCAGTAATTTTAGAAAGTATGCCCTCTTCACTTTCTTGCTTTCCTCCCATATTTCCTAGACCATCTATTGGCTTAGGAATGGAAGGTAATTGAACAAGCCACCTAAAAGATACAGCCGCATCTGGAACAGTCATTATGTGGTATAATGTTCTAGGTACCAAACTGACTATTGATTCAAACATTTACAAGTTCTCCACATAATTTGACAAGAAAATTTAAGAACTAAATTAAGGGATTTTAACGGTTATTTTATTTTTCTTATAATTGGCATACAAAGTATAACTAAACCGATTATATACCGTTAAAAACCGAAATAAGTGGTATAATATTAAGTAAAAAGGGAATAGTGGTATAAACCAGCTATTCCCTTCAAAATCCTAGTAATTAGAGAGTCTGAGCTTCACCAAAGATTGCATAATCATAGGTAAAGGTAACTGTAACTACTACGGAAGCAGCAGCATTAGAAGAGTCATAAGTAATTGCTTCAATATTAGAAGGGAAGCACTTATAAATCTGAACTTCTTTTACAGCAGCACCAGTTGTATCAAATACAGTTAAGTTAGCTGTTCTCGTATATTGTTCGGAATAGCCAATAGAAGAGCCAGTATTAGTACCACGTGCATATTGTTTCCAAGTACGAATTCTAGAAAGGACCGCCATATCGACTGTTTCTAAGAAAGTAACAGTAAAGGTACCTTGGTTTGTATTGGTACCGGATTGACGTTTTTGAAACCCTGCTAACATATTAGTAATAGTTTCATTGGTCTCTTCTGGTTCTTGAACTGACTGACACTGTAGGGTTAATCTACGAGTATCGGATTCACCTGGAATAGAACCAAAGAGTAGAGTAAATGACTCAGTGGTCAATGCATCAGGTAAAGAATTGATTTCATCTCTTTGAATTCTTTGTACCATTTCATAAATCCTTTAATAAATTAAGCGCTAATGCCTTTATCTTTCATTGCTTTTTTAAGGGTTTCAATCATAGATTCTGCTTTTTTGAATAATTCATTTTTTTCTTTATCAGAATAAATACCAGACAAAGACTTAAGTGCAGCAGAACTAATTGCTTCCATTGCATATCTTAAATCGTAGCGCATTTCGTCCATTTTCTTTTGGGAAACAATTTTATTCTGCAAATCTAGGAAGGCTCTCATAACGTTATCCAGCTTCTTTGCCCAAACTCCGCCTTCTTCCCGAATTTCTTGCAACATTTTCTTATATTTGCTTTTATCCACCCTGTATCCACTCTTATCAAAATTGGACATCCAATTTTGCAGTTGTTCTGGTGTACGGAAAATAGCACCCTTTTTCTGTTCTGCTCTTTTTTCTACCTTATCGGACACGTCCCCATCAGGGAACTCTAAGGCCCAAGCAGTATATTCAATACCTGGTTTGTTAATTAAAGCAACAACATTTCTAGGACGACCTAAGATTCTGTAATATCCATTGCCTAAATCAATACCTTCTTCTTCTCTTCCTTTACTATATAAATCGGTATATCTGGAAGAGCATAAGATAATACCCTCTTGGCCTTCATAAGAGAAAACAATTGCTAAAATACCTCCATCTTTAGTAATTTTATCAATTTCTGACTGGGATAATCTCTTAAATACTTTAACTTCTGGGGTCAACTTATTCAAGTCCATACGGGAACTACGATATAATTCCTGCACAAAACCTTTGAACCCATTATACCAGTGCTTATTTGCTACATCTTTTAACTTCTGGGGAATGTCAGAAACAGCCGCTTCAACACTTAAATATCTGGAAAATCTAGAAAGAACTTTGAACTGTTCCATAATTAAAATACTCCTTCATTTTTCAATTTAGTTGCAGCTTCTTTAACTTTTAATAGCTTATTTTTCATCTTATAGCCAATAACCCCCATCTTTTTAAGATAGGATTCTAACTCAGGCGTCCAATATTTCCCTAATAACTCTTTGATATAACTATTAGCATAAGAAGATAAACGATGAACGTTCTTTTTATCTAGGTAATCTTTTACCTCTGGTTGTGCAGCAACTTTTTCAACCTCAGTATTGAACTGCTTATCTAAGGACTGCAGTTCATCATTTAATTTTACTAATTCCTCATCAGGGTTTGCAAGTTTGCCCATCCAATAATTAATGTTATGAGCTCCAGTCCCTTTGGAATCGTCAATGGACCTAATCACATCGTTCAACTGTTCCATATACTGGTCATAATGAAAATCTCTTCTGGAATACTTCCCGGCATATTTTGCTAGAATTTTCTTAATGAAAGCTTCCAGCAATTCTTCTAATGCGGTTTCAATCTTTTCTTCAGGAGTCCATCTACTATATCCCAAGGGTGAAAGAACACGTGGAAAATCGCCATCGTTATAGTAACGATAATATGAATGAAATAGGGTATCCTTTTTAGCTTTCTCCCCTTTATTCATAATATTGTTATCATACATCCAAGCTAGAAGTTTATCAATATTCTTAATTCTTCCACTCCAGCCTCTTCTAGGTTTAACTGCTTCCACCTTTTTAGACGCAGCTAAGACCCTGTTCAATCTTGCTTGAACTCTTGCCATTGAAATGTTTGCCATTATTTTACCTATAAAATGAAATTGTATAAAATGAAATTGTATATAATAAAATATTGAAAAAG
>OLWV01000652.1_pt1 | contig 11106 bp, 10 predicted proteins | sample 1644161 | NCBI WGS metagenome assembly OLWV01 (sample SAMEA103958163, study PRJEB25191) | human gut metagenome
CGTATGGAACATGGGGAGACAAGGTGGTGACTGTTTCTACCGGAGACTCAAGTCAGAAAGACGATGAGCAGAATGTAGCTCAGGCTTTGTTGTTTAATTATCTGGACGCAACTGACGGTTCGCAAGAAGAAGGCACATTGATCGCCGAAAATTTCTTGGGTAATGGTGAAAAAGTTACTTGGGCAGGATTGGTAGAAGCTAATAATAAAATTTATACTTCTGTCATTCCGATGGGTATGAGTAAGTACGGTATTAAGGCATGGCCGGACAAAGTAACCGACCAAGAACTTATCACTAAAGCTGATGGCGGTAGTGGTAGTGGTGCTTATACGGCTGGCGTAATTCCTTCCACACAATATCCGGACAATGCTTATGTAGCAATTTATAGTGGTACTAACTTCAACGGGACACCCGTGATTGCTACGACTGATAAAATCGGTTATGCATGTGGTCGTATGCGTTCACAATATTATCAGACCATTTGGCCCGCTGATAATGGCGATGTGTATGTGTTCTCTCCCGGATATGGGCGTACGGCAGTTTCATCTTCTGATTTGAAGAAAGTGACAGGAAAGAAACCCTCAGGCGTAATGCGTATCAAAGCGGGTGCAACGGATTTCGATCCGGATTACTATGTGAACTTTGAAGAGATAGGCACTAAACATCCTATTTTCCGTTGCTGGCACATCTCTGAAGATTACTTCCTGCTTCAATTGTATAAAAAAGGAGCGGATGATATGATTCATGGCGGTACAAGTGCGGATGTCAGCGAGTTGGCTATTTTTAAGGCAGAAGATAGGACGATTATTCCTGTTACGGGTTTGCCTGCTGAAGGAAAGTTTGGCGGCGAGCCTTATGGAGAAAATGGCTATGCTTATATGGCTGTTACTGTGACTACTGGTGAACACCCTGCTTTCTATAAAATTGATACCAAAACGGGTAAGGCTGTGAAAGGTTTGACGGTAGAGGCTGACGCTATCACTACAGTAGGTAAGATGAAATATCCTTCAAAGTAACAAATACCTGTTAAATAGAAAATAGTTCTTTTTAGATGAAAGCCTGCCGAGCGGAAAGCTTTGCAGGCTTTTTCAAGAAATAGTAGTAATAAATAGATTATGAAAAAAATATTTGAAAAGATACATTTGTGGCTTTCTGTCCCTTTCGGATTGATAATCACCCTTATTTGTTTTTCCGGTGCTATGTTGGTATTCGAGGATGAGGTGAATGAGTTGTTCCGCCACGAACTTTATTATGTGGAAACAGTGGGAGAAGTCCCACTCCCTATCGAACAGTTGCTTGAAAAGGTGACAGCTACATTGCCCGACAGTGTTTCTGTGACTAGTGTCAGCATTTCTTCCGATTCCGAGCGTGCTTATCAGGTTAACCTTTCCAAACCACGTCGTGCGTCATTATATGTAGACCAATATACGGGTGAAGTAAAAGGGAAAAGTGAGCGTAGCGGCTTTTTTATGTTTATGTTTCGGATGCACCGTTGGTTGCTGGATAGTATGAATCCGGGTAATGAAGGGATCTTTTGGGGAAAGATGATTGTGGGTGTCAGCACGCTATTATTCGTTTTTGTGCTGATTTCAGGAATTGCTATCTGGTGGCCACGTACACGTAAGACACTGAAGAACAGTCTGAAAATATCAACAAAAAAAGGTTGGAAGAGGTTCTGGTATGATCTGCACGTAGCGGGAGGAATGTATTCCTTAATCTTTCTTTTAGCTATGTCGTTGACGGGGCTGACATGGTCTTTCCCGTGGTATCGGGCCGCTTTCTATAAAGTGTTCGGTGTGGAAGTGCAACAACGGGCTGCTTATGGGCAGGAGCGGAAAGGTGGTTCTCAAAAGGGAGATACCGAGCTGGCTTTGCGTGATGGAAGAAAAGAAGGGAATAAGGAACATTCGGAAAACGGTCACAATTATATACACTCTGTCACTTCACCTTTCGTCTATTGGCAAGAAGTTTACGATAAGCTAAGCCGCCAGAATCCGGAATATAAACAAATCAGTGTTGCTTCCGGTACGGCGAGCGTCTCTTTCAACCGTTTCGGAAATCAGCGTGCAGCTGACCGTTATTCTTTCAACACTGATAATGGTGAATTTACAGAAACAAATCTTTATCAACATCAGGATAAATCAGGAAAAATTCGTGGTTGGATTTACTCTGTACATGTTGGCAACTGGGGAGGAATGTTGACTCGGATTCTTACCTTTATTGCTGCTTTGATTGGTGCCTCATTGCCGTTGACCGGTTATTATTTATGGGTAAAAAAACTTATGAATAAGAGAAAACGTGAGAAAGCTATTTCTTTATCTTCCGTTGAGGCGAGAAAAATAGCATAAAGTGGCCATACGAAAAGTCTGGATATTGAATGATAAAAAGAGCGGTGGATGAATTGGAAAAACCAATTGTCCACCGCTCTCTATCTTATACTAATATAAAAAAGAATTTTTAAGAAGAATGAGTTAGATAGAAAGCTCTTTCAATACATTGACAAGATCTCTCTTAATAGGCTTGTCGTTCTTGATAGCCTTGCTGAACGGCACGTAAACGATTTCATCATGTTCGATTCCGATCATAACGTTGCGCTGGTCCTCCATGATTGCGTCGATCGCTGCCGCACCCAGACGGCTTGCCAGAATACGGTCATGAGCCGTAGGGCTACCACCACGCTGCAAGTGTCCCAAGATAGTTACGCGCACATCGTATTGCGGATATTCATTCTTTACACGTTCAGCATAATGCATGGCACCTCCGGTCAGTTCACTTTCGGCCACTAATACGATACTGCTGTTCTTTGATTTGCGGAATCCGTTCTTGATAAATTCTTCCAGTTGGTCTACTTCCGTACTGAATTCCGGAATAATGGCAGCTTCTGCTCCTGAAGCAATTGCTCCGTTCAAGGCGAGGAAACCTGCATCACGTCCCATGACTTCGACGAAGAACAGGCGCTCATGTGAAGTGGCTGTGTCGCGAATTTTGTCCACTGCATCCAGAATCGTATTCAATGCGGTATCATATCCGATGGTCGTATCTGTACCGTAGAGGTCGTTGTCAATAGTTCCCGGAAGTCCGATACACGGAACATCAAATTCCTGTGCAAAGATACGGGCACCTGTCAGCGAACCGTCACCACCGATGATCACCAAAGCATCGATGCCTTCTCTTTTCATATTATCATAAGCCAGCTGGCGGCCTTCCGGTGTGGTGAACTCCTTACAGCGGGCTGTTTTCAGGATGGTTCCACCCAGTTGGATGATATTACTTACATTCTGACTTTTGAACTCTTTGATTTCGCCTGTTACCAGACCTTTGTATCCTCTGTATATACCTTTAACTTGTAATCCATTATAAATAGCTGCTCGTGTCACTGCGCGGATAGCTGCGTTCATCCCCGGAGCATCACCTCCGGAAGTCAAAATACCGATACACTTAACTGTTCCCATAACTTAAATATTTGTTTGACGTGGCAAATGTACAATAAAAAGTTGAAAGCGATGTTCCGGAAGTTCTTTTTCATGTGAAGAAAACATTAAAAATACTCAAATTGGTCTTTCTTACTTTCTTTTTATTCTTTTGTGGCAAGAAAACTGAAAGAATATTGACACATTGTCGCTCTCTAAAATCTTCTTCTTCGGATTGCTTCTGATTAAAAACTAAGATATTAATGCTTGAATGTGTTTGTATATTTTCTCCATTAACCATTTGGGAGTAGAAGTTGCTCCACACACCCCGATAGATGTTACATTTTGAATGAGCGAAGGATCAATCTCCTCCTCATTATCTATCAGATGAGAGTTGGGGTTTACCTTCAAACATTCTTCAAACAGCATTTTTCCGTTCGAACTTTTCTTGCCACTGACGAAAAATATCAAATCGTGCGACGCTGCAAACTCCCGTAGCTTGGGCATACGGTTGGCAACCTGGCGACAGATCGTGTCATAATATTCAAAAGTGGTTTCCGGCGAAATGTTCTGTTTGATGTATTCTACAATTTCCTGAAACTCATCCAATGACTTCGTGGTCTGGGAAAAAAGCCGGATACTCTTACTCAAATCCAGTTTTTTCGCTTCTTCCGCTTTTTCGATGACGATCGCTTTTCCGTCCGTCTGTCCTACCAGCCCCAACACTTCGGCATGACCCGTTTTGCCGTATATGACGATTTGTTTCTCCGGATGTTCGTTTTCCAGAAATTCCTGTTTGATCCGTTTCTGTAATCTGAGCACTACCGGGCAAGTTGCATCAATAATTTCTATATTGTTTTCGCGGGCAATAATGTAAGTCTCCGGCGGTTCCCCATGTGCGCGAAGCAACACCTTGGCATTCCGTAACTTCTTGAATTCCTCGCGGTTAATAGTGATTAGTCCCATTGTTTTCAGCCTGTCTACCTCCCGGCTGTTGTGTACGATATCTCCAAGGCAATAGAGCGTTTCACCCTTTGCCAGTTCCTCCTCTGCTTTGTGAATGGCCGTCACCACACCGAAACAGAATCCGGAACCTTCGTCTATTTCTACTTTAATCATAAAATTTGATTTGAGAGTGATAAGGGGCTTCCTACTGAAAACTAGTTGGTAACTTTATTAAATTGATCAAACAGCCATTCTTTCTGTTGTGCAATGGTCAGATTCGTATTATCCAGCAGCAAGGCATCATCCGCTTTGCGTAACGGACTGACATCACGGTGCTGGTCGATGTAATCCCGTTGTTTCACATTCTCCAGAATTTCGTCGAAACTGGCTTCCTGTCCTTTCGCTTTCAGTTCGTCATAGCGGCGCCGGGCACGGATTTCCGGCGTAGCTGTCACGAATATTTTCAGTTCGGCATTTGGGAAAACTGTTGTTCCGATATCGCGTCCGTCCATTACAATTCCTTTTTTAGCTCCCATAGACTGCTGTTGGGCTACCATTTCTTTGCGTACAAAGTCGAGTGCACTGATCGGACTGACCTTGGAAGACACGCTCATCGAGCGTATCTTATCTTCCACATTAACATCGTTGAGATAGGTTTCGGGGCGTCCTTCCTTGTTCAGTCGGAAAGAGATATGAATATTCCCGATTTCTTTTTTCAGTTTCTCCGTATCGATGATGTCGCCGTCGAAAATACCATTCTCTATGCTGTATAAGGTAACCGCGCGATACATGGCCCCGCTGTCAATGTAAATATACCCCACTTCACGCGCTAAATCCTTTGCCATAGTACTTTTCCCGCAAGAGGAAAAGCCGTCGATTGCTATTGTTATCTTTTTCATATTCAGTTCATCTGATTTGTCCGCCAAAGATACGTTTATTTTGAAAATCAGCCATGCGTTTCCCCTATAAAAGCAGTGGAATAAGTCTGAAAGAATTAAAAAAGTTAAAAAGCCGGATAAAAAGATACAAAGAAACGGACGGTTATCTGAAAATGTAGTATATTTGCCCAGAGACACATAGGAAGACACTTTTTTTTATTAATCATTATATTAATTATTTTATGGAAGTTAAAAAATCACCCAAAGCCGACCTGGAAGGCAGAAAGTCTACATGGTTGCTCGTTGGTTACGTGGTAGTATTAGCTTTCATGTTCGTGGCGTTCGAATGGACCCAGCGTGACGTGAAGATTGATACAAGCCAGGCAGTAGCTGACCTTGTGTTTGAAGAGGAAATCATTCCTATTACCGAAACTCCTGAACAACAGGCTCCACCACCACCTGAAGCTCCGAAAGTGGCTGAATTGCTGGAGATCGTCGACGATAAAGCCGAAATTGATGAAACAACAACCATTATCAATGAAGATAATGCTGCTCCGGTAGAAGTAAAATATGTACCGGTACAGGTTGTTGAAGAAGAGCCGGAAGAACAGACTATCTTTGAAGTTGTAGAGAACATGCCGGACTTCCCTGGCGGACAAGCAGCTTTGATGCAGTATTTGGCTAAGAACATCAAATATCCTACTATCGCACAGGAAAACGGAACTCAAGGACGTGTAATCGTACAGTTCGTTGTCAACAGAGACGGTAGTATCGTAGATGCGAAAGTGGTACGTAGCGTTGACCCGTATCTGGATAAAGAAGCTCTCCGCGTGATTAACACCATGCCGAAATGGAAACCTGGTATGCAGCGTGGAAAACCGGTACGTGTTAAATTTACGGTTCCTGTAATGTTCAGATTGCAGTAATTTGTATACACTATAAATTAAGAGGCTGCTTTCGGCAGCCTCTTTTTATTCATTAATCTTTCTAATTCATCATGTTTACAGCTTCTCAACTACTCGATAAGATAAATAATTATATTTCTGAAATTCAGTTTACCCGGGAACCGAAAGGACTTTATGAACCGATTGAATACATCCTTTCACTGGGAGGGAAGCGGATACGACCAGTATTAATGTTGATGGCATATAACCTGTATCGGGAGGATGTTGCTTCTATATATGACCCTGCCGCTGCCATTGAAGTATATCATAATCACACTTTGTTACATGATGATTTAATGGACCGCTCAGATATGCGCCGGGGAAAACCGACCGTGCATAAAGTATGGAATGATAATACCGCTATTCTGTCGGGAGACGCCATGCTTATTCTGGCATTCCGCCTGATGACGGCTGCTCCGTCGGAGCACTTGAAGGAGGTCATGGAATTATTCGGTCTGACTACATTGGAGATTTGTGAGGGGCAACAGCTGGATATGGAATTTGAGTCTCGTGATAACGTCACGGAAGACGAATATATCGAAATGATACGCCTCAAAACGGCTGTGTTGCTTGCCGGCAGTTTGAAGATTGGTGCAATTCTGGCAGGAGCGACTGCCGAAGATGCTGAAAATCTATATAATTTTGGTATGCAGATAGGAGTTGCATTCCAGTTGCAGGATGATTTGCTTGATGTCTATGGTGACCCGGAAGTGTTCGGGAAGAAAATAGGCGGAGATATTCTTTGCAACAAAAAGACGTATATGTTGATAAAAGCTTTGAACCGCGCGGACGAAAAGCAACGGGAAGAATTGGACCGTTGGCTGAATGCGGACGATTGTCAGCCTGCCGAAAAAATAGAAGCGGTGACCGGACTGTATAATCAGTTGAATATACGTAATGTTTGCGAAAATAAAATGCGTGAATACTACACAAGTGCTATGGAAAGTCTGGCAGCAGTTGCCGTAGCCGAGGAACGGAAAAAAGAATTAAAGAACCTGGTGAAGCTGTTGATGTACCGTGAAATGTAGCTAAGTTCTTGAATAATATGCCATATAGAAGACTACCAAATACAGACCAAGCCAGAGTTCGGGCGCTGAAAGCAGCGGTCGAAAAGGGCGATTTGTATAGTGTCCGTGATTTGGCTATTTCATTGAAAACATTGTTCGAAGCACGCAATTTCCTGCAAAGGTTTGAAGCGGCGCAGATTTACTATACACAGTGTTATGACAATCAGGCGAAGGCCAGCCGCAAACATCAGGCTAATGTAAAAACGGCCCGTCTGTATATTTCCCACTTTATTCAGGTACTCAACCTGGCTGTACTGCGGGATGAAATTAAAACATCGCATAAAAATATGTACGGGTTGCCCGAAGCGAATGTAGTGCCCGACCTCTTGAGCGAAGCCGCTTTGGTGGAGTGGGGAAAGAAAATAATCGAAGGCGAACAGCAACGGACTGCCCAAGGTGGCATACCCATTTACAATCCGACCATTGCGCGCGTGAAAGTGCATTACGACATCTTCCTTGACAGCTATGAACGGCAGAAAAACCTTCAGGCACTAACCAATCGCAGCTTGGAAGAACTCGCTTCCATGCGTGGTCGTGCCGACGAATTAATTCTGGACATCTGGAATCAGGTGGAAACTAAATATCAGGACGTCACTCCGAATGAAGTCCGACTGGATAAATGCCGTGATTACGGATTGATCTATTATTACCGTTCCAGCGAAAAAGTAAAAGAAGAAAACGAACTGACATGCTGATAGATACCCATTCTCATCTTTTTTTAGAAGAATTTTCCGAAGATTTGCCACAGGTAATGGAACGTGCACGGAAAGCAGGCGTTTCCCATATTTTCATGCCCAATATTGACAGTATGACAATCGAACCAATGTTGTCTGTCTGCGCCGATTATCCGGACCTTTGTTATCCGATGATCGGTCTGCATCCGACTTCGGTCAACGAGACGTACGAGCGGGAACTGGCAATTGTACGTGAACGTCTGTCGGCCCCGAACAACTTCGTGGCAATCGGCGAAATAGGACTGGACCTTTATTGGGATAAAACCTTCCTGAACGAGCAACTGTTTGTCCTTGAAAAGCAGATCGAGTGGGCGCTTGAATACAATTTTCCTATTGTTATTCATTCCAGGGAGGCGTTCGATTATATATATAAGGTAATGAAAACCTATAAAAACACCCCATTGACCGGTATTTTTCATAGTTTCACCGGGACGCCCGATGAGGCGGCGAAGTTGTTGGAGTTTGAAGGGTTTATGCTGGGTATTAACGGAGTGGTCACTTTTAAAAAGTCAACTTTGCCGGACACTTTGCGGACAGTTCCCTTGGAGCGTATTGTGCTCGAAACCGATTCCCCCTATCTGACTCCCGTCCCGAATCGCGGAAAAAGGAATGAGAGCGCCAATGTGCGGGACACCTTTCTGAAAATAGCTGAGATTTATCAGATGAATCCGGAGTACGTTGCACAAGTCACTACCGAAAACGCGCTAAAAGTGTTTGTAATCCGCAAATAAGCTCCGAAAGGTTTTAAATTATATTAATTTGCAGTATTTATTCAAGATAAAAAACGGATAATGCTTTATGAAAAGAAAAAAAAGGATACATTTGTAGCTGAAAATGCGGGAAACCCATTGGGAGAGATGCTCGAGTGGTTGAAGAGGCACGCCTGGAAAGCGTGTATACGCCAAAAGTGTATCACGAGTTCGAATCTCGTTCTCTCCGCACATTGTTTGTAAAAATGTTTAGTTTTTTGTAGAAACGACTACTTTGGTTAAACAAAGTAGCCGTTTTTTAGTATCGTTTCCGGGCTGTTATTCCAAGTCTTCAATAATCTTCTTCACGTCCACAGGTTGTAGGCGTCCATACACTTTTTCACCGATCATCACTACCGGCGCCAGTCCGCAGGCACCCACACAGCGCAGGCAGTCCAATGAGAATTTTCCGTCCGGAGTTGTTTCACCGACTTCGATACCCAGCACTCGTTTGAATTCTTCCAGCAACTTTTCGGAACCGCGTACATAGCAGGCTGTCCCCATGCAGACGGAGATAGGATGCTTTCCTTTGGGAGTCATGGTAAAGAAAGTGTAGAATGTCACTACTCCATACACTTTCGATACGGGGATTCCTAGTTTGGAAGCGATGATACGTTGTATTTCTTCCGGCAGGTAACCTTGGAGATGTTGTGCTTCATGCAGAATGTTGATTAGTTCGCCCGGATTATTTCCGTGCTTGTCGCAAATCGTTTTGATTTGTTCAGCTACGTCACAGGCTAGTTTTATATCTGACATAATACTTTTCGTTTACAGTTAATCAATCGATTTGTTGAAATAATGGGTATGCAATAATGTTTCTGATTTCTCACCCAGCGGTTTGCCGAGGTATTCTTCATACAGTTTCTGAATATACGGGTTGTCGTGAGATTTGCGCAAAGGTTTGTTGGCATCTTCCCGGTAAAGGGCGTTGGCACGGGCGTAGAGAACGTCCGAGTTGCCGTGATGCAACGGTTGCCCGCCACCTCCGATGCAGCCGCCGGGGCATGCCATGATTTCGATGACATGATATTCATTATGTCCGTTTCGTATATCTTCTAGTAAGTGCCTTGCGTTGCCTAGTCCGTGTGCGATGCCTATTTTAAGTTCAAATCCGTTGAGATTGATAGTAGCACGACGTACTCCACTCAATCCGCGTACTTGCTCGAAATTTACGTTTTTCAGAGATTCTCCGGTATATATTTCGTAAACGGAGCGGAGGGCAGCTTCCATAACACCGCCCGTAGTGCCGAAGATAACGCCGGCACCAGTGGATTCTCCCATGGGGTTATCGAACGGGCTATCCAACACCAGCGGAAAACCTATATTAGCCCGTTTGATAAGTCGGGCGAGCTCGCGGGTGGAGATAGAGTAGTCCACATCGGGGATTCCGTTTACCTTAAACTCGTCGCGGGCACATTCATATTTCTTTGCCAGGCAGGGCATGATAGAAACCACTACCAGCTTTTCTTTGGGGATTCCCATTTTCTCTGCCCAGTATGATTTGGCGATAGAACCGAACATCTGCTGCGGGGAACGGGCCGTAGATGGGATGTCCAACAAATCTGGAAAGTGATGTTCGAAGAAGTTTACCCATGCTGGACAACAGGAAGTCAGAATGGGTAGCCGGACGGATTTGTCTCCGTTGAGATAGCACGTCAGTCGGTTCAGAATTTCGGAGCCTTCTTCCATAATGGTGAGGTCGGCAGCGAAATCAGTATCGAACACATAGTCGAATCCCAATTCGCGCAGGGCATAGACCATTTTCCCGGTGACCACTGTGCCGGGAGGGAAACCGAATTCTTCTCCCAGAGCAGCACGCACGGCGGGAGCCGTTTGTACAATCACCACTTTGTCCGGATTGGCCAGATCGTCGAGAAGGCGGTTGGTATAATCGCGTTCGGTCAATGCGCCTACCGGGCAGACGGCGACACATTGTCCGCAATAGGTACATTCGCTTTCCGTCATCATTCTGTCGAAAGCGGGGGCTATTGTCGTGTTAAATCCGCGGCGAATAGCGCTGAGTGCACCGACCGTCTGTACGTCGTTACAGACACTTTCGCAACGACGGCAGAAAATACATTTATCCATATTGCGGACAATAGAAGCGGTGATTTCCCGTTTGCGAGGAGAAAGTTCACCGCCATTGAAAGGCATTTCACGGATGTTGAAGCGTAACGCCAGTGTCTGAAGCTCGCAGTTGCCGCATTTGGGACAAGTGAGACAATCGTTGGGATGGTCGGAGAGAATAAGCTCGGCTACCACTTTGCGGGCGTTCATCACACGCAGTGTGCTGGTTTTCACTACCATGCCTTCCGTGCAGCGGGTGGCACAAGCGGGAGCCAGATTACGGCGGCCTATGACTTCGACCACACAGATGCG
>OLWV01000687.1_pt1 | contig 10529 bp, 9 predicted proteins | sample 1644161 | NCBI WGS metagenome assembly OLWV01 (sample SAMEA103958163, study PRJEB25191) | human gut metagenome
GGCGCCGCCGGTCAGGGGCAGGACAACACGCCTGCCGTCCCGGAGCCGGAAAAAACCGAGAGCCGCCAGCGCTCCGGCGACAAGCCGAACCCCAAGAACAAAAAGCACAAATTCCTCGACACCTACTGCCAGAATCTGACGCAGAAAGCGCGTGACGGCAAGCTTGACCGCATCATCGGCCGCGAGGAGGAGACGGAGCGCGTCATTCAGATCCTCAACCGCCGCCAGAAGAATAACCCCTGCCTCATCGGCGAGCCGGGCGTCGGCAAGACTGCCATCGCCGAGGGCCTTGCGCAGAAGATCGCCGACAAGGACGTTCCGTATAAGCTCCAGAACAAGGAGGTCTATCTCATGGACCTCACGGCCCTCGTCGCGGGCACGCAGTTCCGGGGCCAGTTTGAAAGCCGCATGAAGGGCCTCATTGAAGAGGTCAAAAAACTCGGCAACATCATTCTGGTCATTGACGAGGTGCATAATCTCGTCGGCGCAGGCGATGCAGAGGGTTCCATGAACGCCGCCAATATCCTCAAGCCCGCGCTTTCGCGCGGCGAGATCCAGGTCATTGGCGCGACGACCTTCAACGAGTACCGCAAACACATCGAAAAGGACGCCGCGCTTGAGCGCCGCTTCCAGCCCGTCACCGTCGCCGAGCCAACCATTGAACAATCCATTGCCATCATCCGCGGCATCAGCCACTATTATGAGACGTTCCACGGCGTTGTGATCTCCCCGGAGATCGCGCGGCAGGCCGTCCTGCTCTCCGAGCGCTATATCACTGACCGTTTCCTGCCGGATAAGGCCATCGACCTCATCGACGAGGCGTGCTCGGACGTGAACCTCAAGAATAAGAACATCGGCCGGCTCGAAGCGCTCAAAAAAGAGCACGCCGATTATGATCTGGAGCTTTCCATGCTCACGGAGAACGCCGAAAAGACGCAGGACGATTACGCCCGCATGGCGGAGCTGCGCAGCCGCAACCTGCAGCTCGATTCCGAGATCACGGAGCTGGAAAAGCTGCCGAAGCCCGCGCTGACCATCGACAATCTGGCCCGCATCATCGAGCTCTGGACGAAGATCCCCGCCAGCAAGATCCGCGCGCAGGAATACGAGCAGCTTCTGAACCTCGACGCGGAGCTGAAAAAGCACATCGTCGGGCAGGACGAGGCCATTGCCTCCGTCGTGTCCGCCATCCGCCGCTCCCGCGTCGGCATTCAGGTCAAAAAGCACCCGGTTTCGTTTATCTTCGTCGGCTCGACCGGTGTCGGCAAGACGGAGCTGGTCAAGCGCCTTGCCAGCGAGATGTTTGAATCGGTCGAATCGCTCATCCGGCTCGATATGTCCGAATACATGGAAAAGCACAGCGTTTCGAAGATCATCGGCTCGCCCCCCGGCTATGTCGGCTATGACGAGGCCGGTCAGCTGACCGAAAAGATCCGCCGCCGCCCGTATTCCGTCATCCTGTTTGACGAGCTGGAAAAGGCCCATCCGGACGTGCTGAATATCCTGCTGCAAATTCTCGATGATGGCCGCATCACCGACGCGCAGGGCCGGGTCGTCAACTTTGAGAACACGATCATCATCATGACCTCCAACGCAGGCTCCAACCAGAAGGGCGGCAGCGTCGGCTTTGGCCGCAGTCTGACCGAGCAGTCGAAGGAGAAGGCCATGAAGGCGCTGGGCGAGTTCCTGCGCCCTGAATTCATCAACCGTGTCGACGAGATCGTCTGCTTCAACCAGCTAAGCGAGGACAATTTCCGCGGCATCGCGGATATCATGCTCGCGGAGCTGCAGCAGTCGCTGGAGGGCCGCGGCATTGCATTCACGTGGGACGAGAGCGTCAAGGATTATCTCGTCAAAAAGTCCTACTCCGTGGCCTACGGCGCGCGCAACCTCCGCCGCGCCATCCAGACCGACCTCGAAGACCCCATCGCCGAGCGTATCATCAAAAGCTATGTCGACCCCTTCCGCTCTATCAAAGCGACCTGCGAGGACGGAACGATCAAGCTGGAAACCATATAATCAAAAAATGCGCCTGACGGAGCCGCCGGGCGCATTTTTTCGGCTGGCCAGGCAGTACGGATTTGCCCAGAGGCGCCTGCACAGACCGACGAAAAGCCGCCGGCATGGCTGCCGGCGGCTTTCCTTGAGAGAAAAAGAGAAAAGAGAGGAGAAATGGATGAATGTCTATTTAAAAGGCTGCTGTTGGCTCTCCACGAAGATTTCCGTGAAGCAGCTTCCTTATGCTCCAAGGATACCGGATTTTGCCCGGTTTGTGGTGAACAGTTTGTAAACGAAGTATAAAGAAATCCTGAAATTCCGCAGCTGCAACCGGCAGTTGACAGATTTTCCGGCAAACTTGCTGGCGTGCAACCGCATGATCTCGTAGAATAGCGGCATCGTTCCCAAATCACAGGAGGAAGAAAACCATGATCTTTGCAGACAAATTGATCGCCCTGCGGAAAAAGGCGGGCTGGTCGCAGGAGGAGCTTGCGCAGCAACTGAATGTTTCGCGGCAGTCCGTATCCAAATGGGAGGGCGCGCAGTCCGTCCCCGACCTTGATAAGATCGTCCAGCTGAGCCGCATCTTCGGTGTCAGCACAGATTTCTTATTAAAGGATGAACTGGAGGAGCAGGAGCCTGCGCCCAGCCTTCCCGAGCAGCCGCAGCGCCGCCGCGTGAGCATGGAGGAGGCCTCGCGTTATCTGGAACTGCGCCGCGCTGCCGCGCCGAGGCTGGCGCTGGCCACGTTTTTGTGCGTGGTCTCACCCATTGCGCTGATCCTGCTCGGCGGACTGAGCGAATATACCGCCCACATCACGGAAAATGCAGCGGCTGGTATTGGCCTCAGCGTACTGATCGTTCTGGTCGCCGCCGCAGTCGGAATTTTCCTGACGTGCGGCGTAAAGGCAAAGGCATTCTCGTTTCTGGAAACCGAGCCGTTTGAAACGGAATACGGCGTGAGCGGCATGGTCAGGCAGCGGCAGCAGGACTTCCAGCCCACGGCGAACCGTCTGAACATGATCGGCACGATCCTGTGCATCATGTCCGTCCTGCCGCTGTTTCTGGCGATGTGCCTTTCCAGCTCGGATCTCATGTACATCGGCGCGGTGTGCCTGCTTCTGGGCTTTGTCGCGCTGGCCTGCCTCGCGTTCGTCTATGCCGGGACGCAGACTGCCGCGATGGAAAAGCTGCTGGAAGAGGGCGACTACACCCGCCAGAGAAAGTCCAAAAGCCGCCTGATCGGGACGGTCAGTGTCTGCTATTGGCTGATCGTGACTGCTATTTTCACGTTCTACACCTTCGGTCCGTATGGCAACGCGCAGGCAAAATACAGTTGGTTCATCTGGGCGATCGCAGGCATCCTGTTCGGCGCCGTAATGGCCGTTCTCCGTCTGGTCGGACAGGGCGAAAAAAAGAAATAAAAAGCACTTGACTCTGACACTGTGTCAGGCTGTATGCTGTCATTGAGCTCAAAAAAATCAGCATGGAGTACCGTAATGCTGAAAATCGGATTATTTTCAAAACTGTCCAGAGTCAGTATCCGTATGCTGCGCTACTACGACGAGATCGGCCTGCTGCACCCGGCGTATATCGATCCGGAATCGGATTACCGCTATTACCGCGAGGATCAGCTGCCGCAGATCGGCTGGATCACGGCCCTGCGGGACATGGGCTTTTCCCTCGCCGACGTGTGCCGCATGACCGAGATCGGCCATGACGCGGAAAAGCTCGCACCGTACTTTGAAGCAAGACGGCGCGAGCTGGAAGCCGACGCGGCAAAAACAGCGCGGCAGCTGCTGCTTCTGGAATCAGCCCGAAACCGGCTGGGAAAGGAAGACATCATGCAGTACAATGTGACCATCAAGACCATCCCCGAACGCTATGCGGCCTGCGTCCATACGATTATCCCGCGCTATTCGGAGGAAGGAAGCGTCTGGAAGACGCTCTGCGAGGAGACGGACGGGATGCGCCTCGTCCCGGACGAGCCGTGCTATTGCGCCGTGACGTTCCTTGACGGGGAATACAAGGAGCGCGACGTGGAGATCGAAGCGTGGAAGACCGTCAAGGGCAGCTATCCCGATACAGCGCACGTGAAATTCAGAACGCTCCCCGCTGTTACCGTCGCAAGCTGCACGTTCCGCGGCCCGTATGAAAGGATTGGCGAGGTCTACGCGGCCATCGCCGCGTGGATCGCGGATAACGGCTATGAATGCGACGGCCCGATGTTCAACATCTACCACGTCAGCCCGCACGAAACACAGAACCCTGAAGAATTCGTCACCGAAGCCTGCTGCCCGGTGCGCAAACAATAAGGCGTTCGCGCGCAGCGCGGAAAAAGCTCCTCGTATCATGGCCTGCATGATACGGGGAGCTGCCTTTCAGCGGATGCGCACGCGTCCGTTACCGGCTGTGCTCCTCGTCGCAGCAGTCGATGGCAAGGACGGTGCACAGGGCGATCAGCGCGTCCTGCGGGTCGAATACCTCCAGTGCGTAACGGTCGCCGAGGGTCAGGAAGGCGCGGGAAATGGCCGCGACGCGGCGGCCGTTTTGCGTGATCTCGTAGTCCAGACTCATAAAGTCGCCCTCAATCTCCCAGCCCAGCTCGTCCAGAGAATAGCTGCGGGAAAAGAACGCAAAATTCCGCGTCAGGTCGTATTCCCGCCCGCCGATGGTCAGCGCATAGGTACACGGCAGCGAAAACGGCACGTGCTGCACGGCGGCGGCCTGCCGCCCGGAGGCGTCCTGCACGATCAGCTTTTTGCCGAAATTGAAAAACTCGCGGTTCGCGCTGTAGACAAGGTTCTCGTTTTCGTCCCAGATATCAAAGTGGTCAAACGACAGAAATTCCTCTTTTAAATAAAAAATCATGGTAGTCTCTCCCTTCTGATGGGTTGGACGAATTCTGTGCAAAAGAGTTCCGGCTGGAAATCAGCTTTCATCTATGATATAATAAATAGACTTTCAGCACAAGGAGTTTTTCCCATGACAAACAAAGAGATCGGCGAGCTGCGGCGCCGCATGAAGCCTGACCGCACCAATCTGACCGCTGTTTACGGCTGCTATGTCGCGTCCAGCGGCGAGGTTCTGTCCACGTTCCGGGAGCCGTTCGGCCTGATGACGGAGGAGGACAGGGAAAAATATCTGGCGATCTTCCGCCGCGCACTGTCCGGCACGCCGGATAAGAACCTGCTCGACCTCTCGTTCACCACAAAGCAGGTCGCCGATTCTGACGAGCACCGGCTGCTCATGCGCCTGCGCGAGACGGCGCTGGACGACGAGGAGGCGCGGCAGAAGCTGTTCCAGACCATCATCGGCGCGGTCAGCTTTGAAGAAAACTTCCTGATCCTGCTGGCGCATGAGCGCTACGACGTGCCGTTCAAGGCGAAAGACGGCGCGAAGCTCGACGACGGCAGCGAGGTCTTCTCCTATTTTGTCTGCGCCGTTTGCCCCGTCAAGCCGGGCAGGGAGCTTCTGAGCTACATTGCTGAGGAAAAGACCTTCCACAACCGCTCGGCAGGCTGGGCCGCCGGTATGCCGGAGGCCGGCTTCCTCTTCCCCGCCTTTGACGGACGGCGGACAAATCTGTATAACTGCCTGTTCTACACGCATTCCTCCGGCGCGGACAATCAGCCGCTCATCGACGCGCTGTTCCATGTCCAGCCGCCGATGCCCGCAGACGAGCAGCGCGACACCTTCAGCGGCGTGCTGCGCAATGCGCTGGACGACGAATGCTCGCTTGCCGTCGTCCAGCAGGTGCGGCAGGAGATCAAGGACCGCATCGACGCGTGGCAGGAGGCAAAAAGCGACGATCCGCTGGTCGTCAGCGGCGACGAGCTGAAGGACGTGCTGGAGAGCTGCGGCGTGTCGGAGGACAAGCGGATGCAGTTCGGCGCGCAGTTCGACGAATCCTTCGGCGGCGGCGCGGTGCTCAACCCCCGGAACCTGATCGACGTGAAAAAGTGCGTTGTCAAGACGCCGGATGTGTCCATCACCGTCAACCCCGAGCGGCCCGATCTCATCGAGACGCGCACGCTCGGCGGCGTCCGATACATCCTCATCAAGGCCGACGAGGGCGTCGAGCTCAACGGCATCGATCTGGCGGAAGAGGCTGAGTAGGCCCCCGCACGGTTTGGCCTCCCCTTTCAGCAGAGCCTTTGAAAACAGACGAAACCCTCTGCGCAGCATTTAAGCGGCAGAGGGTTTTGCGATATGATATGTACTTATTCCTTGACTGTGCCGTCGGCGTTGAAGACGGGGAGCTTGTTGAGGTAGACGATGTCCTTGCGCGCCTGCGCGTCGCCCTCGGCGAGGACGGCCATGCGGCCCGCGACCGTGCCGCCTGCCTTTTCGACCAGCTCCTCCATCGCACGAAGCGATTCGCCGGTAGAGATCACGTCGTCGACGATCAGCACGCGCTTGCCGCGGATCTTGTCGGCCTCTTCGCCGGACAGGTACAGGTCCTGATCGTGCTGGGTCGTGATGGAGCGGACCGTCACGTGCAGCGGGCGGGGCATATAGACCTTTAGGCCCTTGCGGGCGACGAAATATTCCTTCGCGCCGGACTGGCGGGCCATCTCGTGGATGAGGGGGATGCTCTTGGCCTCAGCCGTGAGCAGATAATCATAGTCCTTCGGCGCTCTGGCCAGCAGCTCACGCGCGCAGGCGACGGTGATCTCCGCGTCGCCGAACATGACGAACGCGCCGATATACAGATCGTCGGATACCTTGCACAGCGGCAGCTCCCGGTCAAGACCGGCAATGTTCATTCTATATTTCATGCAGAATCTTCTCCTTCATATCCTTCATGCGTCGGGTCGTTCCCAAAAAAATATTATACCGGCCAAACGCCAGCTTGTCAATTCCTTCTTCCGTCCTGTTTTTTTCGCCATTGGCGAAAACGACACATTTTTTGTGCAGTAGTGTGAATTTTCCGTGAACTTTTTTGTCGGTGTCGACTCTTGTATTTATAGGCGCTTTCCTCTATAATCAATCTGTCAGAAAGTCAGGCGGGCTAAAAGCTTTTGCCCGCCCGCGAGAAAAGAAAGGATGGTTTCCCTACATGAGCAATTTCTTTAAAGTGAAGGAACACGGCTCGACCGTGCGCACCGAGATCATGGCCGGTGTAACGACCTTCATGGCAATGGCCTACATTCTGATGGTCAACGCCGGTATGTTCTCCAGCCTCGGCACTGTCAGCTACGGCGCGATCTACATCGCGACCGCCATCTCCGCCGTCATCGGCACCGTTCTCATCGGTCTGCTGTCCAACCTGCCGCTGGCGCAGGCGTCCGGCATGGGCCTGAACGCATTCTTCGTCTACACCGTCTGCTTCACCTTCGGCCTGAGCTACGCAAACGCGCTGGTTCTCGTTCTGGTTGACGGCATTGTCTTCGTCCTGCTGACCGTCACCGGCCTCCGCAAGATGATCTTCGACGCCATCCCGGCTGCTGTCAAGACCGCGATCTCCGCCGGTATCGGCCTGTTCATCGCGTTCATCGGCCTGCAGAACGCCGGTATCGTCGTGGACGACGGCGCAACGCTCGTCAATCTCTCTTCCTTCAACGTCTTCTCCGGCTCCGCGACATGGGCCAACATCTTCCCGATGATCCTGACCATCATCGCGGTCTTCGCCATCGGCGCTATGTCCAAGAAGAAGGTCAAGGGCGCTGTCCTGTGGGGCATGCTCGGCGGCGCAGTTCTCTACTACGTCATCGGCCTCATCACGATTCCTGATTTCTATGCTACCGCTGTCGCTCCCAACCTGACCTCCGATTTCTTCAGTGCATTCAAGGAGTTCGGCGCACAGGCGTTCGGCAAGGTCTTCACCGAAGGCTTCAACTTCAGCCCGTACATTGCCGAGCACGGCATGAGCAACTTCATCGTTATGTTCCTCACCACCATGCTTGCATTCTGCATGGTCGATATGTTCGATACCCTTGGCACGCTGTACGGCGCCTGCGCTGCCGGCAACATGCTGACCAAGGACGGCAACGTCCCCAACATGGACAAGGCCATGCTGGCTGACGCCATCGCCACCTGCTGCGGCGCTGTCTGCGGCACCTCCACCGTCACCACGTTCGTCGAGTCCTCTGCCGGCGTTGCCGAGGGCGGCCGCACCGGTCTTGCCTCCATGGCGACTGCTGCTCTGTTCTTCATCGCGATGTTCCTTGCGCCTGTCGCACAGCTCATCCCGACCTACGCCTGCGCTGCGGCTCTGATCTATGTCGGCGTTCTCATGATGGCGAATGTCCGCTCCATCGACTGGGACGATCCCGCCGCTGCGGTTCCCGGCTTCATGACCGTCGCGTTCATGCCGCTGACCTACAACATCTCCTACGGCATCGCATTCGGCCTCATTTCCTATGTCTTCATCAAGATCTTCACCGGCAAGATCAAGGAGATCAATGCTGGCACCTGGGTCATCACGATCCTCTTCGCCCTCATGTTCTTCCTCACCCGCTGAGATCACGTTTCCGGGCGCGCCATTCCGGCGCGCCCGGTTTTTCTATGCTCGAAAGGGTTTACAAAACGTACATATTTTTTCTCTTGACTTTTTCGGGTCGATTCGCTATGATACTGTTTCACCAGAAAAGAGGAGGCGTTTTTCATGGACAAACAGCCGTATATTGTCGGCGTCGGCGCTGCGAATGCAGACCTCAACGGTGCGTCCCTTGCGCCCATCCATCTGCGTGATTCCAATCCCGGCCACATCAGCCTGTCCGCCGGAGGTGTGACGCGCAACGTGTGCGAAAACCTTGCACGGCTGGGCGCGGATGTCAAGCTTTTGAGCTGCGTGGGCGATGATACCTTCGGCGCGTTCATCCGCCGCTCCTGTGAAGACGCCGGGATCGACGCGTCCCATCTGTATGCGGCAAGGGGCGCAAGCTCCTCCATGTATTTGTCCATTCTGGACGCAGATGGCGATATGCTGGTCGGTATGTCCGATATGCGCATTGTCCAGCAGGATATGCCGAAGGATTACCTGCCGTCGCAAAAAGCGCTGATCCAGGGCGCGGATGTTGTCACCTGCGACCCCTGCATGGGTGAAAAAACGCTGCTGCAGCTGCTGGACCTCTGCACGCCGGGGCAGATCATCTGCGTTGACCCTGTTTCGTGCGCGTATGCGCGTGTCGTTGCACCGTTCATCGGCCGCTTCCACACCGCCAAGCCCAACCGCATGGAGCTTGGAATTCTGGCCGGAATGGAAATTCAGTCCGACAGCGATCTGGAACGCGCGGGCGAGGCCGTTCTGAACAAGGGCCTCCGGCGGCTGTTCGTCAGCCTCGGCGCGGAGGGCTGTTTGTACATGGACGACACCGGCACGGTCCTGCGCCGCAAATTAAGACCGGCAAAAATGGTCAATGCCTCCGGCGCGGGTGATTCCTTTGCCGCCGCCATGCTGTACGCCACGCTCCATGGCTTTGGCGTGGAAAAGACGTTGGACTATGCCATGGCCGCGGGCATCGCCGCCGTCTCGCACGAGCGGACGATCAACCCGAACATGAGCATTCCCCTGCTCGAAGAAATTCTGCTGGCGCACCGCATCTGATCTTGTACACCCATCTGAAAGGAGTTATTCATATGAATCTGAAGGATTATCTGTCTGTTACCCCTGAAATTCAGGAGGCCATCGACGCGGGCAAGCCCGTCGTCGCACTGGAATCCACCATTCTGAGCCACGGTATGCCGTATCCGCAGAACGTGGAGTTCGCGCACAAGGTCGAAGAGATCGTCCGCGCAGAGGGCGCTGTCCCCGCGACGACCGCGATCATGGGCGGCAAGCTGAAGGTCGGTCTGAACGCTGAAGAGCTGCTCGTTATGTGCAAGGCTGAGGGCGTCGGCAAGGTCAGCCGCCGCGATGTGGCTGTGTATCTGGCAACCGGCATGACCGGCGCGACCACTGTTGCGACCACCATGATCATCGCCTCCATGGCAGGTATCCGTTTCTTCGCCACCGGCGGCATCGGCGGCGTGCACCGCGGCGCGGAAAAGACCATGGACATCTCCGCCGACCTGCAGGAACTGGCCAACACCCCCGTCTGTGTCGTCTGCGCGGGTGCAAAGAGCATTCTTGATCTCGGCCTGACGCTGGAATATCTCGAGACGCAGGGCGTTCCCGTTCTGGGTCTGCGCACGGACGAGCTGCCCGCGTTCTACTGCCGCACCTCCGGCTTTAAGCTCGACTACAACTGCAAGGATGAGGAAACGGTCGCAAAGATCATGAAGGCCAAGTGGGACATCGGCCTCAAGGGCGGCGCAGTCGTCGGCAACCCGATCCCGGAGCAGTACGCAATGGATCCGAACTACATGAACGGCATCATCGACAAGGCTGTTGCACAGGCAAACGCCGAGCACATCCACGGCAAGGCCATCACGCCGTACCTGCTGGCGCACATCAAGGACATGACCGAGGGCAAGTCCTTCGCCGCCAATTTGGAGCTGGCCTACAACAATGCGCACGCAGCAAGCAAGATCGCTGTCGCCTATTCCAAGCTGTAATTCCCCAATACCACTACGGGCGCGCCAAC
>OLWV01000702.1_pt1 | contig 10319 bp, 8 predicted proteins | sample 1644161 | NCBI WGS metagenome assembly OLWV01 (sample SAMEA103958163, study PRJEB25191) | human gut metagenome
GCACGGAAACCGTATCGTGGATGTGCATTTTGGGAGCCGCACCCTTTGCGGCTCTCGGCTTTATCAAATACAACGGAATGACGGCGGAAAAGTTCGTATGGGCTTGGTTCAAATCCGAGTTTCTGATGCCAAAGAAACTGACCTTCCGTTCCACCAACACCTACTACGAAATGATGAAGCCTGAAATGGAACACAAGCAGAAGGAGGTATTGAAAGCCAATGATTAAAACGCTTCGCAACCTGCTCAAACAGGATAAAGAACGATTTGTTGTGCCGAGGGGCGTCCAGGATGTGATCCCCATCAAGGCGATTTACGATGACGGTATTTTTCAGGTGGGTAGAGATAAGTTCTCCAAGACCTACAAATTCAGCGACATCAACTATGCTGTCGCCAGTCGTGAGGATAAGGAAGCTATGTTCCTTGAGTATTCGGAGCTACTCAACAGCCTTGACAGCGGTGCAACCACCAAGATCACCATTAACAACCGCCGTTTGAACCGTGCGAACTTTGAGAAAACCATTCTTCTCCCCCTGAAGGGCGATGCTCTTGACGAGTACCGTGAGGAGTACAATCGGATGCTCCTTGATAAAGCAACCGGTGCAAACGCTATCATTCAGGAGAAGTACATCACCATTTCGGTCTGCAAGAAGAATGCGGAGGAAGCGAGAAACTACTTTGCCCGTGTGGGTGCTGACCTGATTGCCCACTTTGGGCGGCTCGGCAGTAAGTGCGTGGAGCTGGAGCCGGATGAACGGCTCCGAATTTTCCACGATTTTTACCGTGCCGGTGAAGAAACGGAGTTCCGCTTCGACATCAAGGAAACCCGCAGAAAGGGTCACGACTTCAAGGATTTCATCTGCCCTGATTCGATGGAGTTCACGGGCGACTATTTCAAGATCGGAGAGCGTTACGGCAGAGTGCTGTTCCTGCGGGAGTACGCTTCTTATATCAAGGACAGTATGGTTGCCGAAATGACCGACCTCAACCGCAATCTGATGATGTCCATTGATGTTATCCCCGTACCCACGGATGAAGCCGTGCGAGAAGCCGAAAGCCGTCTGCTCGGCGTTGAAACCAATGCGACCAACTGGCAGCGTAGGCAGAATGCCAACAACAACTTTTCTGCCCAGCTTCCCTACGACATTGAACAACAGCGCAAGGAAATGAAAGAGTTCCTTGACGACCTGACGACCCGTGACCAGCGAATGATGTTTGCTGTTCTGACGATGGTTCACACGGCGGACACCAAGGAGCAGCTTGACAATGACACAGAAGCTCTGCTTACCACAGCGAGAAAGCACCTTTGCCAGTTCGGTATTCTCAAGTTCCAGCAGCTTGATGGACTGAATACGGCGATGCCCTTCGGTGTCCGCAAGATTGAGTCGTTCCGTACTCTGACCACAGAGAGCCTTGCGGTCTTTATCCCGTTCCGTGTGCAGGACATTTGCCATACCAATGGCGTTTATTACGGTCAGAATGTCATTTCCAAGAATATGATCATCGCAGACCGCAGACAGCTCCTCAACGGCAACGAGTTTATTCTCGGTGTTTCGGGCGGTGGTAAGTCCTTTACCGCAAAAGGCGAGGTCATCAATCAGGTGCTTGCCGGCAACGCAGACATCATTATCATTGACCCGGAGCGAGAATATTCGCCCCTTGTTCGAGCACTTGGCGGCGAGATTATCAACATCTCTGCCACTTCTCCCACCCATATCAATGCGATGGATATGAACCGGGAATACGGTGACGGCGCAAATCCCGTTATCCTGAAATCCGAGTTCATTATGTCCTTGTGCGAACAGCTTATCGGCGGCAACAACCTCGGCGCAGTGCAGAAGTCCATCATTGACCGCTGTACGGCAAGCGTCTACCGCACCTATCAGCAGAACAACTATACCGGCGAAGTGCCGACCTTGCAGGATTTCAGAGCAGAGCTTTTGAAGCAATCTGAACCCGAAGCGCAGGAGATTGCTCTTGCCATCGAGCTGTTTACCAACGGTTCTCTGAACACCTTCGCCAAGAAAACCAATGTGGACACGGATAACCGCCTGATCTGCTATGACATCCTTGACCTCGGCAAGCAGCTTATGCCCATCGGTATGCTGGTCGTCCTCGACTCTATCCTGAACCGTATTACGCAGAACCGAGCTAAGGGTAAGAACACTTTCATCTTCATTGATGAGATCTACCTTCTGTTCCAGCACGAGTACAGTGCAAACTTTCTGTTCACCCTTTGGAAGCGTGTGCGAAAGTACGGCGCTTATGCCACGGGCATCACGCAGAATGTGGACGACCTGCTTCAGTCCCACACGGCAAGAACGATGCTGGCAAACTCCGAGTTCATTGTTATGCTCAATCAGGCTTCCACGGACAGATTGGAGCTTGCGAAGCTGCTGAACATCTCGGACACCCAACTTTCCTATATCACCAATGTGGATGCCGGTCACGGACTGATCAAGGTCGGCTCCAGCCTTGTACCGTTTGCTAATAAATTCCCCAAGAACACGAAGCTCTATAAGCTGATGACCACCAAACCGGGCGAGGGTGCTTAACCCTCGCCGTTGGCGTCAAGAAAGGAAATTCAATGAAAAAGAAAATCTGTATGATTCTTATTGCGGTGTTTGTAGCCGTCCTCGGCGCAAGCACCTATTTTATTATCGATCACTACAAGGAGTCGAATAAGCAAGCTGAGCTTTATAGCGAGCTGGCTGACCTTGTGAATGCTGCGGCACAGACGGATGCTGCAACGGAACCGGCGGAGCAGATTCCATACTCCGAGGAAAAGATGCTTCTGCCGGAGCTTGCAGAGCTTTATCAGCAGAACGGCGATTTGGTGGGCTGGATCAGTATTGCAGATACCAACATCAATTATCCCGTGATGCAGTCGGTGAATGAGCCGAATTTCTATCTAAAGCACGGCTTTGATAAGGACTATTCCGACTATGGCTGTCCCTATGTGCAGGAGGATTGCGATGTGCAGGAGCCGTCCGACAATCTTGTCATCTATGGACACCATATGTCCAACGGTTCAATGTTTGCCCACCTTGAAAAGTTCAAGAGCAAAGACTTTTGGAGCGAGCATCGGATAATCACCTTCAACACACTGACGGATAAGCAGGAGTATGAGATCGTTGCCGTATTCCGCACGGTGGTCTACACCGACAGTCCCGAAGCATTCAAGTTTTATCGCTTTATAGACGCAGAGAGCGCCAATGCGTTTGACGACTTTATTGCCAAAAGTAAGGAACTGTCTTTCTATGATACCGGCGTGACCGCCGAATACGGTGATAAGCTCATTACGCTGTCTACCTGTGAGTACAGCCGCAACAACAGCCGTCTTGTGGTCGTGGCGAAGCGCATAACGGAGGACGGTGGTGCGGATGCTGCCAAGACTTACGCCGAAGCAACGGCAGAGGGCGAACGCCCTAATTAAGCGCCTTTGTGCCAATTATGACAACGGCAACTGCCTTGCGCTGGATGACGGAGAACCCTGCGCCTGTGTGCAGAGCATCTCATACTCACTTCTCTGCAAGTATTTCCGCAAAGCTGTTTTGCCGGCAGAGCCTTTGCTGGAAGCGGATATTCTTGGCACACGCTTTGAAAAGTGCGTGTCCTGCGGTACGCCGATTATCAAGAAGGGCAACCGAAAGAAATATTGCGAGAAGTGCGCTCAAAGAGCTTACAAAGCTCAGCAGGCAGAGTACGCAAGAAGAAAATGGGCAGAGTCGAAAAATAGGCGCTGAAAAAGCCAGCAATATCAAGACTTTTCAGCTCCCGCACTTTGAGGGGTAAGGTGTTTATACCTTTACCCCTCGTTTTTAATTTAGGGGCGTTTGGGTACGCCCCGGAAAGGAGGGTTCAATGGCTGATATTAAAACGAGAGATGTCGTTAAAGGCACAATCAAGAAGATCGACAAAGCGGCAATCGCCGCAGACCGTATGCGCTCCGCCTATGTGCAGACGAAGGAAAAGGCAGAACACACAACGCACCCGGATGAGCATAATGCCGAGGAGTACGCCTCCGACCGAGTGGAAGGCGGCGTTGACCGTATCACGCACGAAGCGGCGCACCAGTTTGATAAGCAGGGGCGCAAGGGACTGGAAGAAACGAAACGGAATGTGTCCAAAGCAAAGGACGGTGTTCAAAAGTTTCGTGAAAAGCGTGCTACTGAGTCGATGAAAAGGCAGACTGTCCGCACCTCCGGGAATAAGACCATCAAGGCGGTCGAGCAAACGGAAAAGACGATCAAACAGTCTGCCAGTTCTGCCGGTAAGAAAACCATCAAGACTGCCGGGAAAGGTACAGCCAAAGCCGCACAGAGGTCGGTCAAGACCACGAAAACGGCAATCAAGACTACACAGCAGGCGGCAAAGGCGGCGCAGAAAACCGCACAGGCTACGGTGAAAGCATCGCAAAAAGCGGCACAAGCCGCCAAAGCCGCAGCCAAGGCAACAGTTGCTGGTGTGAAAGCTGCCGTTAAAGCAACGATTGCCGCAGTCAAAGCAATCATAGCGGCGACAAAAGCATTGGTCGCTGCTATCGCCGCAGGCGGCTGGGTTGCCGTTGCGGTCATTGTCGTGATTTGCCTGATTGCTCTGATCTGCGGCTCGGTTTTCGGGATATTCTTTTCCGGCGAGGATTCCGGCACGGGAATGTCGATGCAGACTGCCGTGCAGGAAATCAACGCTGATTACGATGCCAAGATGGAAGCGGAGAAAAACTCGGTAGCCTATGATAATATGGAGATTAGCGGCGGTCGAGCCGTGTGGAAGGATGTGCTTGCGGTCTATGCAGTCAAGACGAATACAGACACGGACAATCCGCAGGAGGTTGCCACGATGGACGAGAGCAAGAAGCAGATTCTCTCGGACATTTTTTGGGAGATGAACTCCATATCCTCCCGCAGTGAAAGTCACTCGGAAACGGAAATAACCGAAACGGACGACGGAAACGGCAACATCGTTCAGACGGAAACGACAGTCACAAAAACAACTCTTTATATTACCGTTTCTCATTTGACGGTGGATGAGATGGCTGACCTATACGGCTTTGACGCAGAACAGCGGGAATACCTTGCCGAACTGCTCAAGGATGAGAACAATTCCCTTTGGGCGGCAGTCCTTTACGGCATCCGTTATAGCGAGGATCAGATCGTCACCGTCGCTCTTTCTCAGGTGGGCAATGTAGGCGGCGAGCCGTATTGGTCTTGGTATGGCTTCGGAAGCCGTGTGGAATGGTGTGCTTGTTTTGTAAGCTGGTGCGCCGATCAGTGCGGCTATATCGACACCGGGGTTGTGCCGAAATATGCGGGCTGCGTGAACGGCGTCCAGTGGTTCAAAGAACGAGGACAGTGGATCGACGGTTCTGCCGAGCCTGTCCCCGGAATGATTGTTTTCTTTGATTGGGATAACAAGGGGTCGTCGGGTCCGCAGGACGGACAATCCGACCACACCGGTATTGTTCAAAAAGTCGAAAACGGTATCGTTTATACCGTTGAGGGAAACTCCGGTGATAGCTGTCGGGTAAACCAGTACAGCGTAGGTCACTACGAAATCCTCGGATACGGGGTACCGCAATATTAAAATAGGTGGCTATGGGCTTTATTGTCCCATAGCCACCTATTTTTCTTTTTTGTTTAGAATTTGATCCGGGATAATTGAGGTGTTCAGCAAATCACCCGGCTCAATCTTCAGCGCGTCAGCGATATTAAATAGAACCTCTACGGAAAAGGGTCTGACGATATTCGGTGCTTCGATTGCGCTAAGATGCGAACGACTCATCATTGCCTCTGCCGCAAGCTGCTCCTGCGACATTCCTCGCATTTTACGAAGAACTGAAATTGTGATTCCCAGTTGAATAAATCTATCTCTATTTTTGAAGTCAATTTCTTTGCCCATTTGCTCCACCTCGAATCCATAATAATTATATGTTATTCTCCACTTGCTTTCTGTTCTCGATGTGAAGCTATTGACTTATATATAGAGCAAAAATATAATAATTAGTGCAGATGAACAATAATATACTCATTTGCTCTACTGTTTTTCTTGGTGGTGTTTGTATGACCTGTTGTTTTATCGGGCATAGGAAAATTAAGCATAAGAAGGAGCTTGCAAGTCGATTGCGGGACAGTATTTGCTATCTGCTTGAGCAGGGCGTAGCAATCTTTTTGTTTGGAGATCATTCCGAGTTTAATACCCTCTGCTACAAGGTGGTTTCAGAACTAAGAGAAGTTTACCCCCAAATTCGCAGAATACACTATCGGACGGATTATCCTGATGCAGACGCTTATACGATGCAGTTCCTATTAGATGGATACGAGGACAGTATTTGCCCTGACGGAGTTGCTGCTGCCGGGAAAGCTGCTTATGTGGAACGCAATCAAGCTATGATTCTGGCAAGTGACTTTTGCGTCTTTTACTATAATAACGAATACCTTCCGGCGAGTCGAAAAGAGTCGAAAAAAGCAATAACAAGCTATCAGCCCAAAAGCGGCACCGGGCTTGCCTTTGACTATGCAAAAGCGCACGGAAAAACAATCATTAACCTATACGAAGAAGATGAACACTGCAATTAAGCATCGAATCTGTTGAGATTTGACTTTTTTGTAACATTTATATCCGAAATCCCGTGCTTTACAATAAACACCTTTTGAGTTATTTGCATCATTGGAGCAGCCGGTGACGGCTGCTTTTCCTTTACGCTGATGAAGGGTGATAAGGTTGTCGAGGTTTTCAAAGAATAGCCCTATGTGCTCTTGCTCAGGAACAGACGGCATACAAATAACCGTGTTAAGGATGTTATCGTTATACAGTCTTTTTATAGTGCTGCCCTCAATTCCAGCCCACTTTACCACTGAATAGAAGCACTTCAAAAACGAATTTGAGAGTCTTTCATCGTGGCTAAGCCACACGATATTTGAATCCTGAAAATACTCATTATTCCCGGCAAATTCAACGGTTCTGCCGATACTGCCCGATGCGGAAATCAAAATATCACCTTTTTTAGGATAAGGATATTTAGATTTGTATTCTTCAAAAAGCTCTCTGGAAATAAAAGCATCAGGTTCAGCACCAAATGTTCCAATCTTATAAAAAGGTATATCTCCAGTTTCTGATGTCTGTTCCTTAAAAATGCGACGGCACATTGAAACCGAGCCTATTTCTCCGAGCTTACGCTGTTCCCAAGCTATTCGGTTGCAGGAGAGTTTGAGTAGGTATGAAAATCAGGAACTAAGTTTGAAATATCGGGATTTATGGTTGATATTTCGGGATTATGTGCTATAATATAAGTTGTGTTTTAGCACTTACTCGCAGGTTGAGAGAAAGGAATGATACGATGGCTGTAAGCTATAAAAAACTTTGGCACATTCTGCTTGATCGAGATATGAAGAAAAGAGATTTGCAGGAAGCTGCTGGACTCACTAAATACGCAATCAATAAGCTCAGTCGTGATGAAAATGTAAGCACTGAAGTGTTGGGGAAAATCTGCTCAGCTTTGAATTGCACGACCGATGACATTATGGAGTTTGTTCCCGACGAGAAGTGAGTCCGTTTTATGGGACACTAATTGTTGTATCATAACAGTGGGGTAGTATATCTCCCTTAGAAAATGAAAAAGGATGGGTTCACAGGATGAATAAGCAACAGCTTGCTCAGAAAATATGGGCTTCCGCAAACCAAATGCGTTCCAAAATCGAAGCGAATGAATATAAGGATTACATACTTGGCTTTATCTTTTACAAGTATCTATCTGATAAAGAAATCAAATTCTTGAAGGAAAATGACTATGACGACGAACTTCTGAAAACCGTATCAGAAGAAGATGACGAAACGGTTAAGTGGGTTCAAGAGAATATCGGCTACTTTATTGCCTATAAAGACCTCTTTTCTACTTGGCTCTCTATGGGGAAGGACTTTGATGTTTCAAATGTCCGTGATGCACTCTCTGCGTTCAGCCGGCTGATTTCCAACACGCACAAGAAGGTGTTTGATAAAGTATTTGACACTTTGCAAACGGGTCTTTCCAAACTTGGCGATAGCTCCGGTTCACAAACAAAAGCAATCAGCGGGCTTCTGACGCTGATAAAGGATATTCCTATGGACGGCAAGCAGGACTACGATGTTCTCGGCTTTATCTACGAATATCTTATCAGTAACTTTGCAGCAAATGCTGGAAAGAAAGCAGGTGAGTTCTACACCCCGCACGAGGTATCTCTGCTGATGTCTGAAATCGTTGCAAGCCACTTGAAGGGCAAAAGCGAAATCAAGATTTACGACCCGACAAGCGGTTCGGGATCGTTGCTTATCAATATTGGTCAGAGCGTTGCCAAGTATATGACCGATGACAACAACATCAAATACTTCGCTCAGGAGTTGAAGGAGAACACCTACAACCTGACCCGGATGAATTTGGTTATGCGTGGCATCAAACCGGATAATATCGTCACTCGTAACGGCGATACTCTTGAGGAGGATTGGCCGTACTTTGACGAAAATGATCCGGTAAATACCTATAATCCTCTCTATGTGGATGCGGTCGTGTCCAATCCGCCGTATTCGCAGGCTTGGGACCCGTCCAACAAAGAGGGTGATCCTCGTTATGCTCGTTTTGGACTTGCTCCCAAAGGAAAAGCCGACTATGCTTTCCTGCTTCACGATCTGTTCCATATCAAGCCGGACGGCATTATGACAATCGTTCTTCCCCACGGCGTACTATTCCGTGGCGGTGAGGAAGGTGAAATCAGAAAGAATCTGATCGAGAATAACCATATCGACGCCATTATCGGACTGCCTGCAAATATCTTCTTCGGGACAGGAATACCCACCATCATTATGGTGCTGCGCCAAAAGCGTGAGAATACCGATGTCCTTATCATCGATGCATCCAAGGGCTTTATCAAAGAGGGTAAAAATAACAAGCTCCGTGCGTCTGACATTAAACGTATAGCAGATACCTTTATTAAGCGTGAAAGCATTCCGAAGTTTTCACGAGTCGTCAGTCGTGAAGAAATTCGCAGCAATGATTATAACTTGAACATTCCTCGCTATGTTGATTCCTCTGAAGCTGCCGAGCATTGGGATGTCTATGCGTCTATGTTTGGCGGTATCCCGACAGCAGAAATTGACGAGATGAGCGAATTCTGGACGGCGTTCCCTGCGCTGAAAAAGGCGTTGTTTACCGAGAGTGGCATTCCTTATGTGAATGTGTCTACCCCTGATATTAAGAGTGCCATCAAGAGCCACCCTGATGTGGTCGGATTTGAGAATGCTTTTAACGCCGCCTTTTCCACTTTCCCGGCATTCCTGAAAGAAGAACTTATCGACCGGATGGGAAGCATCGAAATCTCTAAGGCTGAAACCGTTCTGAGTGCTGATATTTTCGATCGATTGAAAGAAATTCCACTTATCGACAAATATGCGGCGTTCCAGCTTCTTGACGACGATTGGACAGGTATTTCCATCGACCTCGAAATGTTGCAAACCGAAGGCTTTGCTGCAACAAAGAAGGTCGATCCGAACCTTGTCATCAAGAAAAAGGACGGTAAAGACCAGGAAGTTCAAGAGGGCTGGGTAGGTCATATTATCCCGTTCGACTTGGTACAGGTGACTTTGCTCTCCACAGAAACGGACGAGCTTCACGGTTTGGAAAGCCGTTTGGCGGAAATCCCTTCTGAGTATGAGTCTATCCTTGATGAAATGACCGAGGAGGATAAAGAGAGCTGCAACGATGTTCTCACCGAGGAAGGCGATGCTTTCGTTCCGAAAGAAGTATCCAAAAAGATTAAGGAACTGAAGAAAGACCGTTCTCCTGAAAGCGTTGCGCTTCGTACACTCTTAGAAAAGGTAGAGTCTTTGGTCAAGAGCGAGAAAGAAATCAAGGCGGAGATCAAGGCAAAGAGTGCTGCGTTGCAGGCAAAAACAAAGGATACGATTGAAAGTCTGAGCGATGAGCAGGCTTTGGATTTGCTTGAAAAGAAGTGGATTGCTCCTCTCATTGAGAGCATTCACAAACTGCCTGATACCGTAATCGACAGCTTGGTGAGCCAAATTCAAGCCCTTCAAAACAAGTATGCTACCACTTTCTTCGAAGTCGAACAGCAGATCAGTGAAACCGAAGCAACGCTTTCGGGAATGATCGATGACCTTGAGGGTAACGAGTATGATATGCTGGGACTTAATGAGTTGAAGAAATTGCTGGGAGGTAGTGCAGAATGACGAAAAAATCAGATGCTCCCGCAATTCGTTTCAAAGGATTCTCAGACGCTTGGGAACAGCGTAAGTTTGGTGAAGTGTTTGATTGCACTGTCCCGAATAACAC
>OLWV01000716.1_pt1 | contig 10090 bp, 7 predicted proteins | sample 1644161 | NCBI WGS metagenome assembly OLWV01 (sample SAMEA103958163, study PRJEB25191) | human gut metagenome
AAAATAATGAATCTATTAAGAAAAATATATGGATTGTGTACGGCAATGCTCTGTTTGGTATTGATTGCCGGCTGTTCGGATGATGATGTGATATCTTCCAATGGCACAGCAGGATATTTAAAACTGATGGTTGCTCCACAAACTTCGACTGCGACACGCGCAGGAGGACTAAGTCTCTCCAATGTTAGGAAGGTAGAGGTATCCATGTTATATGGAGATTTACCTGTGACTCAGTCTTTGAATTTAAGTTCTGCAGAAGGTGCTGCAGAACTAGGATTAGAATCTGAAAAGTTGGAACTACGTGCTGGAGAATATAAAATGCAAAGTTATATTCTGTATGGCACGGCTAAACCTGGTGCGGAAACCCCCGAAATGTTAATGACGGTTTATTTGGATGAGGTTGTTCCTTTTTCTATATCTAATGGGCATGTGACTGAAGTCAATCTTCAAGTAAAATCTTCTGTATATGGGAAGGTTTACTTTGATATTCTTAAAGACCTTTCTAATTATAAGGAAGAAACAGATAAAGCAAACCAAGGAGTAACCAGAGCATTCGATCAAGATCCAGAACTATTTAGTTATGATGATATAGCGGAAGTTGATCTTTATTATAAAAAGAAAGGCTCTAGTGAACGTGTTGATTATCATTCATTTAAAGTATATACAAAAAAGGGTGAGAAATGTCTGCATACTGATACTGTTTCTACATGGGAGGCTGGTGAATATGAAATTACTCGCTATATGTTGTATAGTGATAAACGCACTAATATGTTGTTGGCTGGTGATTTGAAAGATACTTATGTCAATGTTGCCCCGGTTATGTATACCCAAGCGTCTTTTACTGTAACTTATCCGGAGAATATGCGCTCTATAAAGGACTATCTTGCCTTGTACAATATCTGGATAAATATGGATGGTCCGAATTGGAAATATCAGGGAGAGTCTTTCCCTGCAGGAGCCAATTGGCGTTTTGCCGATCGTCCTATTGACGAATGGGGCAATCAGCCGGGAGTGGAACTATCTAATACAGGACGTGTTAAAACATTAGATATAGGTTCTTTTAATCCGGAAGGAGCAGTTCCTGATGCTTTGGGTGATTTGACGGAACTTGAAGCATTGTGGTTAGGTACTCATAATGATGCAGCTAGTATAGAAAATACAGAAGATATGTATTATGTATTGAATACGTACGAACTTCGTCGGAGAGGCATTGATATCTGTGCCCGTCGTATGGAGATTGCTAAGGAACGTTCTGCAATATTACATTCTACTTCAACGTCAAGGATTTATACAACCAAGAAACCGGAAAGAGTTACTTTGGCTACTCGAAAAACGTATGATTTTGCACAGGGAAGCCTCTCAAATCGTATTACTTCTATTCCGGAAACTATCGGAAATTTAAAACAACTTACTTATTTGTATGTAGCAAACGGTCGTGTGAGTGATTTGCCCACAGCGTTGAAAGATTTGCCTGCTTTGACAGATTTGGAATTTTATAACTGTCAATTTAAAACATTTCCGGATGTATTGACTAAAATGACAAGTGTTGTCTCTTTGAATTTCAGTTGTAATGCAACAATGGAAGCTGACGAGTTATATAATGGTTTGAATGCATTTGTAAAAAGTAATAATAAGGTATTACAAATACTCTATGTAACATCTTGTAAACTGGAAAAGTTCCCGGAAGAGTTAGCTAATGCGACAAAGATTGGTTTGATTGATTTCACTAGTAATAGATTGAAGAAACTGGATGGTACGAAACGCAGGCTTGCTCCAGTCCAAGCTTTCTTTGATCACAATCAGATTGAGGTTATTGCAGATGATTTTTGTGAAACAGATGATATTGAGAAATTCTCTATTTCTAATAATTGTCTGACAGAATTCCCTAATCTATTTAAAGATGGTGCAAAGAGCAAGTATACTGCATCTAGTGTCGATTTCTCAGATAATCATATCACTCATTTTAAAGAAGGATTTTTAGGTATCCGTGCAGAAACTCTAACCTTGAGTAAAAATCCGCTTGGTGAAGGTTATAAAACTGGTTCAGGAAAAAAACTGTGTCGGATGATGCCGAAAGAACTGTCTGAAACTAAATCTCAGATAAGTCATTTGGTACTTCAGAACTGTGAGATAGACTCTTTACCACCGGAATCATTTAAAAATCTGGATATTTTGGAGGCTTTAGATTTGTCAGGAAATCGTTTACGCTATTTACCGAAAGAATTTGATACACGTACTATGGCCTATGTCTCCGGATTGAATCTGAGTTACAATTGTTTTAGTGTATTTCCGCTTCAGGCGTTTACTTTGCCATTGTTGAATAAACTATATTTGACAGACCAGTCAGATATAGTTGAGGATAATCGTGGCAATAAAAAAGAGATACGCTGTTTGAAGAATTGGCCGACTGGTCTTTCTACTTATCCGGCTTATGCAACTTTACGCTTGTTGGATATATCTTATAATGATATTCAAAAAATAGAAGAGTATTCATATCCTACATTAGTAACTGCTTTCAATGTCTCTGAAAATCCAAATATTGAAATGACTATACCTAGCGATGTTTGCTCGAAGATTGGTAGTGGGCTGTATACATTAGGATTTGATTCGAATCAAACTATTTGGGGATGTTCGATTTTGGATTTGGATATAAATAAATAGTAAAAAGGAAACATATAATTATGAATTGTTTATTTAAAAATATGAGAACAATGTGCTTGGCAATGATTGCTGGCACATTGCTACTGACGGTTTCCTGTAAAGATGATGATGAGGCTACCGTGACAGGTTTTGCGCTAGATCAGACTGAAGTTGGATTTCTGAATCATGGAGGAGCTATTGAAATAAGGGTAGCTACTGACGAAACTTGGACAGCAATATCTGAGAATGACTGGTGTATGTTGACTCCGGCTAATGGAGTAGGTAGTGTCGTTTGTGTTATTAAGGCTGACTCTTCGTATCTGTATAAAGAACGTTATGGGAAAATTACTTTCTATTCGGAAAGTGGTAAAAGTGTTGAGGTAGCTATCAATCAAATGGGATATGAACCGACTATACAATTAACTAGTGAAGAAGTAACTATTCCTTCTTATGCGGAATTGGATAAATCTTACATTGATATTGAAGCTACTTCAAATGTGGCATTTGAAGTAGTTGCTCCTGAAGATTTAGACTGGCTTACTTTGGAGGGAGAATCTAAATATACTCCTTCAACGACAATTCCTCGTAAGCAGAAATTCCGTTTTAGATTTAAGACTTATACAGAGTTTGATAAAGTACGTTCTGCACAGATAAAATTTAATCAGACAGGAAAGCCTATAACTCGTGCCGGAGAAATCCAGAAAGAGCTTTTAAAGAAAATTGTAACTATTACACAAGAAAAGGCTCCTCTTATCATTCCGTCTCGTGAAGGTGATTCATTGGCTTTACTTGCTATGAGCCGTACTTTAAATCTTGATGGATCAGGATGGGTTACGAGCCGTCCTATTACTCACTGGAATAATGTGGAGACAGAAGAACGTACCTACCATTATAGTTATGGTGATATCGATAAAGATAGTACTGAGGTACGTGTGATTTCATTACGATTCTCTATGTTTGATACAAAGGAATCAGTTCCTTATCAAATAAAGTATCTGACTGAGTTGGAATCATTCTCTGCTGTCGGAAACTCTAATGCTTTTACAAAGAAAATTGTGTTAGGTCCGGAGATTACAACATTGAAAAATCTGAAGAGTTTGTCATTAATGGGATATGGTATCAGTGAATTCCCTCCTGAAATGAAAAATATGACTCAGCTTGAAGAATTGGATATGAATGGTAATAATTTCCTAAAATTGCCAATGGATATTTTGAAAGGAATGACCGGCTTGAAATATCTGAATTTTGGTGGTAACCGGGTAAGTGGTTCTGTGTTAAATCTGCAGACAGATATTCCGAAGAAATATACTTTGGAAACGATTGGTATGGGTGGAAATTTACCTAAGGAAATCTTTGAAATGGATAATTTGGAATATCTGTATCTCTCCTATAACTATTTTTACGGAAGTATTCCGGATATGGGATATATAGGAGGAGTTGACAAGCATAATATAATGCCGAATCTGAAAATGCTTTCCTTAAATCTGAACCGGTTTACAGGTAAGTTACCAGATTGGATTTTGTGGCATCCTAAATTAGCTTGTTGGAATCCGTTTATTCTTTTATTTAATCAGGAAGGATACGATAATTTAGGTAAGTTAGCCGGATTTAGCAATGAACCTGCTAAGATGTCAGAGTTCCCTGAAGGAGCAAATAATCGTGTTTGTCCGGATGATGAAGACGAGGATGCAATAACAACAGCTTTAAATTTGCCTTCTTTGACTAAAGAAGATATTGAAACTGTACCCTTGAATGGTCATTGGAGATATTACAAGTTGAGAGGTGAGACTTGGGGTACTAAATTTAATAATGTATGGTAAATATGACAACATATATAAAGAATACACTTTTACTCTGTTTGATGTTCTGTGCAACTATATTTGTAGGTTGTTCGGATGACGATAATAATGGAGTAACTCCCCTACCGGAAGGGCAGGGGGAAGTGACTTTCAAATTCGTGCGCAATAAAGTATATACAATCTCAACATTAGAGGATATGGCGCGGTTGAAAGTAACTTTAGAAAAAGATGGGCAGAAGGTTACACTTCCGACTATTGATTTGATTGGAGATATTGATTCGTTGACTTCTTCTGCAGTACGATTGGAAAATGGAGATTATAAGGTGGTGAAGTATACTGCTTATAATAATAAAGGTGTGCAAGTACAGGAAGCGTATTTGGATGATAATAATACATTATCGGTCGAACATGGTGTAATGCAGACATTCTATTTTCCTGTTTCAATCCGTTTTGTATATATCAATAACGAAATTCGTAATATGCTTTTCGGCGTTTGTGCCGAAGCACTTGGGAATGATTCAACAAAATGGCCGAAGTCTTGGCGTGTAGAAAATGAAGACTTGTTAACATGGGAGAATTTGGAGTTTGAAGTAGATGATTATGGAGAAATTTCTTATTTGGCATGTATTATCTTTGACGGAAAGACTTTCCCGGGTATGAAGAAGTTACCTGCTACGGTTAGCTTATTCCCAACTCTTGAAGGAATTCAGATTATGGATATTCCGGAGTTTGAAGAGTTACCAGATAATATGGATAAATCGCCACTTTATTCAATTATGATTATGAATACAGGATTTAAAGCTTTCCCAAAGAATTTTGAGAAGATGAAGAATCTGCGTTCATTAAGTGTTATTAATAGTAAATTAACAGAGTTGCCTATACGTTTGAGTGAACTTCCGGAAGTTCGTGATGTGGAAATCAGTGGAAATGAAATTGCTGAATTTCCGAAAGAACTGGCTGAAAAATGGCAAAAGGTTGTTTCGTTACGTATGAATGATACAAAGCTAACTTCTCTACCGGAAAATATCTTTGGAATGAAGAAGGTTTCAACTTTTGATTTCTGCGATAACCAGGGATTGAGCAATTTACCTAAATATCGTGGTGATAATACATATATGGGTGGTTTGTTCCTTGATAACTGTAGTTTTACTTCTATTCCGGAAATAGCAAATACGAGAATGCGTACATTATCTTTGGCTAACAATAAGATAACTTCAGTATCTCAAGAAGTCGTGAACGGTTTGTCAGATCAACTATTGACCTTGATTCTGGATGATAATAAAATAAATTCTTTCCCACAGATGGCATCATCTTCATTGATAGAGTTGAGCTTGGATAATTGTGGATTGACAGCAATACCGGACTTATCGAAGCTGCCCGAACTTTGCGTCTTGTCATTGAATAGTAATCAAATATTAGAAGTAAAAGATGGTACGTTTACGAATTGTACTAAGTTTGCTATTTTAGATCTTTCTAAAAATACGGAGTTGAGAACTTTTTCTAATCATGCAGGTTTTACAGTAATAGATCAAACTGTTAAATACCGAAATAAAAAACTTGTTGGGGACAAGGTGGTTGAGTACGGTGACGAACAAACACAGAATATTGCGAAACCCTATTATTTGAATTGCGTGAATGTGGATGATTGTCCGAATCTGACTTGGGAAGTTCCTGAAACTTGGTGTTGTATCAAAAATTTCTATGTATGGAATAAGGAAGAACTGGAGTTGCCTGTCAGAAATGTGATTGTATACAATCGAGGTTCGAAGAATGTAGTTCGTCACGAGTGCCCTGTATGTAAAGTGGATGGTCAACCAAGAGTGTATTCTTTCCCAAAAACTCTTGAAGAGATTATTGCTGGTCTTAAAAAGAATCAGGATAAGTAAACTGCATGAGAATATTAAATAAGTTGTTATTTATTCTGCCTCTTATATGTGTCATCACTTCTTGTGGTGACACAGAACTGGAGGCTCCGGAAATTATTCCTTCGGAGCCTTCAGTTATCTCTTTTTGGGAGGAACAATCGCATCTGGTAATGATGGGTTGGAAAGGAAAAGTAAACGCAGTAAAAGAATCTTCTTATATTGTACCTTTTGAGAGGCAAAGTAAAGATGAAGAAGCTGTATCTTCTTCCGAGTGGAAATTTGATATAAGTGGTCATTTAATATATTATAATCCTACGAGTATTGAACCGACAATATACGCCCGAGATGTGTGGCAAGTGATGGCTTGTTATTCTTATGGATATGATAAAGCTGGTAAAATGGTGAAGGTCATTGTGAATGATTTCAGTGGTGATCCTGTCATTTATACGTTAACTTATGGAGAACATGAAGTCTTTGTTCCTCTAATCTTTCCTTTAGGTATTTATGATTTCTTTTTAGTGAAAGGGCTGGAAAGTATTTCTGATGCGGACGGTAGTGTCTTATATACGTATAGTGGTAACAAAGCTATATATACTACTGAGTCTTGGAGTGGTGTGACAAGTACTACTTTTGAATATGATGAGGGTGTTATGTATCCTGTTCGAAAAATAGTCACATTAAAAAGAGGAGGAGTAATTGCCAATATGGAAATTACATCTTATCTTTATAACGAAGATGGTAGCTTAGCATCATCTGATAAGATTGTGAAGGAAGGAGAAAATGAAGTAGAACGTACTGTGGTACGCTATATGGCATCTACATTGTTACCTGTTTCCAAACTGACTGATGCGGGTGGGCAATTAGACTGGACTTATAAATATGATGATAATAACTGGTGGACAGAAATTACTTATAAGGAACATTTTGAAGAAGAGGCCGAAGCAAAGGAGTTGAGTATTTATACTCGGAAGGATGCTTTCGGTAATTGGACAGAAGCTGTACAGCAACAAAATAATATGGTAGATTGGTCACATCCTGATTCTTCAGTTAAAGTAAACCGTATCATTAGTTATTATTGAGTACACTTTTCTGAGGTGATAATGATAGAAATTTTGCCTGCCACGTTCTGTTGGTGGGCATTTTCTTTTAATCTGATACAAATAGTCCGGTCTTTATCTTTATCGGCATAACGAATAAGTTGGATTTCTCCTTTTTGATTCGGTTTTAAAATATTGGGAACCATTGTAGCGGATACGTAGGGTATTTGGGATTCTATTATTGTATAAAGGGGAGAGTTACCACTGTTGACAACCATAATATTTTGTTGCTGTACATTACTTCTCATTTGTTTTAATTTAATGCCGGTGGTTCGTAATTGTAAGTCTCCCATAACATATGGATAGGATTTATCTTTTCGAACTACTCCAGGTGTCACTGTGCCTTTTACAAATAAGCGTGTTTTTTCAGTTTGATCAGAAAAACTGACGAGAATGGCTCGGTTGAAGATCCCCGGTCGGCCCTGCGGATTATAAGTAATTTTAATTTCCCCACTTTCTCCCGGTTTGATGGCTTTCTTTGTATATTGTGGAACAGCACAGCCACATGTACTTTGCACGTGTGCTATGGCTATCGCTTTTGCCTGATGATTGGTAAATTTGAATGTACAGGTTTTGGGTTTGCTATCTTCAGAGAAAGTACCTAGATCATTAATTAATTTATTAAATTCAATTTTGTTTTGTGCTTTGGGTTGGATAGGTAAAATATGAAATAGGCCTATTATAATATATATAATTGCAGTATGTTTGACTTTCATGTTTATTCTTTTATTATAGTACAGCAAAAGTAATGTTTTTCATTAGATTTTTCTCATATTTTATTTGTTTATTCCAAATAACTCTTTATCTTTGCATTGGATTTATAATTGTAATGAATACAAGTTTGGAAAGAAAGGGATAAATGATGAAACCATACGAACGATTATTAGACCATAATATAAAGCCTTCGATGCAACGTATTGCAATTATGCAATATTTGATGGAGCATCCTATTCATCCGTCAGCTGATGATATTTATACAGCATTATCTCCTTCGATGCCTACGCTTTCAAAGACTACAGTTTACAATACCTTGAAACTGTTTTCGGAGCAAGGAGCGGCTCAGATGCTTACAATTGATGAGAAAAATACTAATTTTGATGCAGATACTTCCATTCATTCCCATTTTCTTTGTAAACGTTGCGGACACATTTATGACCTGCAATGTCCGGAAGCGGTGAAAAAAGTAGAGAGTCTGGAAATGGACGGACATCAGGTGTCGGAAGTGCATTATTATTATAAAGGTATATGTAAGAATTGCTTGAGAAAAGATAAAGAAACACGTATTGACTAATTAATTTAAAATTGAGAAGAAAATGAAAAAATTTAGATGTACTGTTTGCGGTTACGTTTATGAAGGTGACGCAGCTCCTGAGAAATGTCCTTTGTGTAAAGCTCCTGCCAGCAAGTTTGTAGAAGTTGTTGAAGTAGAAGGTGGCGCATTGACTTTTGCTGATGAGCACGTTATCGGTGTTGCAAAAGGTTGCGACGAAGAAATGATTAAGGACCTGAACAATCACTTCATGGGCGAATGTACTGAGGTTGGTATGTATTTGGCTATGAGCCGTCAGGCTGACCGTGAAGGTTATCCTGAAGTAGCTGAAGCTTTCAAACGCTATGCTTGGGAAGAAGCTGAACATGCTTCTAAATTTGCAGAATTGCTGGGTGACTGTGTTTGGGATACCAAAACAAACCTGCAGAAACGTAAAGATGCTGAACAAGGTGCATGCGAAGACAAAAAACGTATCGCAACTCGTGCAAAAGCTTTAAATTTGGATGCTATCCATGACACTGTACATGAAATGTGCAAGGACGAAGCTCGTCACGGTAAAGGTTTTGAAGGTCTGTATAACCGTTATTTCGGCGATAAATAATCAAACCTCATAATAACTCTTAAAAGGTCTGTATTCAAAAATGAATGCAGACCTTTTTTGTCTATATTTGTTCATCAACTTTTAAATATCACAATTATGAGAAAAGTACAACTGTTGTTAGCTTGTTTAGTATTCTCGGTAGCTGCATTTGCTGCTGATAAAGTAATTAAGTTACCAAAACCTAATTTAAATCGTACTGGTACGGTGATGAAGGCATTGTCTGAACGTCAATCTACGCGTGAGTATGCTTCGAAAGCGTTAACTCTTGCTGATTTGTCAGACTTATTATGGGCGGCCAACGGAATCAATCGTTCGGATGCTGGAAAACGAACGGCTCCTTCCGCTATGAATAAGCAGGATGTAGACGTATATGTGATATTATCGGAAGGAAGTTACTTGTATGACGCAAAGAATCATCAGTTAAATCTGATTGCTGAAGGAGATTACCGTGGAGCGGTAGCGGGTGGCCAGGCTTTTGTAAAAACGGCTCCGGTATCTTTAGTATTAATCAGTGATGTTTCCCGTTTTGGTGATGCTCAGAAGATACAGAATCAACTAATGGGAGCCATGGATGCCGGTATTGTTTCTCAGAATATTTCTATTTTCTGTTCTGCGGCTAAACTGGCTACAGTGCCACGTGCTTCGATGGATGCCGCTCAGCTGAAGAAAGTATTGAAACTGAAAGATAGTCAGATTCCTATGATGAATCATCCCGTGGGATACTTTAAATGATCTTTATTCTGCATATAAAAATGGTGACACTATCCACACCGGATAGTGTCACCATTTTTATATTATAATGTCATTATCCTGACCGG
>OLWV01000738.1_pt1 | contig 9690 bp, 10 predicted proteins | sample 1644161 | NCBI WGS metagenome assembly OLWV01 (sample SAMEA103958163, study PRJEB25191) | human gut metagenome
TTTAAAATCTATATTTATTATTAAATAACTAAGAAATATATTTATATATTAATAAGTAATTTAAATTTCATATTTATATATTATAAATAACAAAAAAATAAATGATAAATTACTTATCATTTATTTTTTTGTTTAATCTTCATCTATTGGTCCAAATAGTTCATCAAATTTAGCTTCTAATTCTTTTTGAACATCTACTGAGAACACTTCTTGTTCATCATCTTCTTGAGGGAGCATTGGTGCTTCAATTGATGTTTTTTTACTCTTTATCTGCTCTTTATCTTCCTCTAATGGTGTAATAAAATCTTCTTTATTTTGTATTTCACCATTATTTAAGATATCGTTATTTGTTTCTTTTTTATCATCTATATCATCATCAAATAAATCATCTAATGATTCAACTTTTAAATCATTTTTTTTGGTATTTTCATTTTCTTCAACATAAGGATTATATGGATTATATTTTCTCCATTTTCCTCTATCTCCTACATTAAAATCTAAGTGATTTAATGTAAACTCTGATAATTTTCTAGCCATTGAGCTTTCAAAATAATAATATTTTTTTGCTTTAATAGGCTTAATTCCTTTTTCATAAATAATACAATCATCGTTGTCCATTCTTCTTAATTCATCAGGTGTCATAAGAGCTCTTCCCATAACTTGGTCTGATTCACTAAGTCCTTGTCTATGATATTGTTTATCTCTATTTATTGATACACTATCTCTTGTAATAGTTTTTTCTCCTAATGCTTTTGAAAAATATTCTACAGTCTTAAATGAGTTACTTCCTAAAAATACGTGAGTATCACAGTTACCCATTATTGTTTCATAAGATTTTTCATATACTGCCTCTAATTGATCTAAGTTTTGTAAAATAACACTAAATGATATTCCTCTACTTCTACTTGTTGATATTTTCTTATCGAAATCTGGTATTTTACCAATGTTGGCAAACTCGTCACATATAAAGAATGTTGGTACTTTTAATCTTCCTCCATTCGCATCAGCAAAGTTATACAATTGTTGTATCATTTGAGAGAAGAATATTGTTAATAAGAAGTCATAAGCAGTATGTGTATCTGAAGATATAACATATACAGCTGTTTTTTTGCATCCTAATTCTTCAAAATTAATTGTGTCTGTTGATGTAACCTCCGCAATTTCCTTTGAATCAAATTTACCAAGCTTAGATTGTAATGAGCTCAAAATTGATCCATAAGTTTTTTCTGGTGCTATTTCTATTGATTTATAATACATTCTTGCTGGATGATCATAAGGTAATTGATTTATAAGTTCTGTTAATAAGTTACTTCCACCATTTGTATTAGCTGCCCTTACAAGTTCTGCACAACTTGCCAAGTTTTGTTCTTCTTCTGGTCTAGTTGATATTAAATAATATATTAATGACTTTAGTAACATTTCAGCCATATCATCCCAATATGGATCTGAACTACTACTAGCCTCTGATTTTTGTCCTTTTACAATAGTATTTGCAATAACGTCAACATCAATTTCACTAGAAATATGCATTAATGGGTTATACCCATCACTATTTGCTGGATTAACTAAGTTTAATACTTTTATTGAATAACCATTTTTTTCTAAGAATCCTGCTGTTTTATCATATAGCTCTCCTTTAGGGTCTGTAAATACATAAGAACCTAACATTTGAAATGCATTTGGAATAGAATATGATGCAGATTTACCAGAACCTGAACCACCGACTACCAATACATTTACGTTTCCTCTTTTATCTGTTGGCAAATAATGATTTTGTGCTAGTATAATACCTTTATTTCTACTTAAAACTTGATATTCTTCTCCGCCTTCACACCAATCACTTGATCCATGTTCAATATCTTTATAATCACTTTTAGCTTTTGATCTGTATAAACCAATTATTGAAAATATTATATAAATAAGAGTATAATATGCAAATGTTTTGAAAAATACTCCTATATACTTTTCACCAAATATTTTTGTAAAAGTATTAAAACTCGTTATATTTGAAAATATTTGTTGTATAAATATACTAAAGTCAAAAATTCCATTGTTTACAGATTCAACAATGGAATATGCAACTGGCGAAACAAGGATTATTGCTAAAACAACCCATAGAACTCCAATTATTATTAAGCTTTTTTTATTATCTTTTAATGTTTTTCTTATTCTCATTTTCATAGACTTTTCACCTTTTCATTAGTTTTTATCTATCCATTTCTACTTGATTAATTTCTCCTTTTCTTTCTCCTCTTTGTTCTCTTTGTTCTCTTTGTTTTGAAATAACCTCATATGCTCTTGGATTTTTCATAGTTCTAATTCCATTTGCTGTTACTAATTCACTACTATTTCCACTTTTTTCTACATATCCATTTTCAACACCAATTCCCTTTTCTCCTTTTGTTTGAATATGATCTTTTAATACTGCGTCTAGAGTTTGACCTGCTTCAATTTCATATTTATTTTCACGTGTATTGAATACTATTCCCATTCCTGTTACTTCTGTTTTGATTTGGTCATTTTTTGAACGTACAGTTGTACTACTCATATAAATACTCCCTTCTATTCTTTACTCTCTCTAATTTCAAATGCAAAATATGATTTGTATGGTTTTAATTTGCATTTACCTTTTACTTCATTTGTTTCTTCATCAAAATATAAAATTGGTTTGATTTCTTCTGTTGTTTCTGGATCTATTATTGATATAGGCCTCTTTAAATCAGGTGTATATCTAAACTCTTTATATTCTTGTTCTTGCTCTGAATATAAAGTATCAAACTTAATTGGTATAGGACGTTTTGCTATTTTTACTTTATTGTTTTCCAAAAGTCCCATGTTAATAACTACTTTATCTTGTCCAAAAGATAAAATTACTAATTCTTCCTCATTTTCTGGTTCATCAACAAAAAATGTTTTCTTTTTTAAATTTCCATTTAATTCTTCAGCATACTCTAAACGTTGTACTGTAAATTTTGGATACTCTTGTAATAATTCTCTTGGTGTTTTGTTCACCCTATAAATTACTGTATTTACTCCTTGAGGATCTGTAATACTAAAGTGCTTACCTTGTATCTTGTCCATCTTTTATACTCCTTTTTTCTATGAATTGTTTGATAATACATAGTTTCTCTTTTGTTGAACCATATTACTATATTAAATTATAGTACTTTTTTAGCAATATGTCAACCTTTTTGAGTGTTTTAATTTATGTTACCTTTGTATTTCTCTTGGATTATATTTTGATATTTCTCTTAGTTGTTCAAAAATTGTTTTTTCTTTTTCTGTTATGCTCTTTGGAATCATTATTTGCACATTAACAAATAAATCTCCTCTTCCACCTCTTCCATTAAGATAACCTTTTCCCTTAAGGCATATATTTTCTCCACTTTCTGTTCCTTGAGGTATATATAATAATATTTCTTCATCTATAGAATTGATATTTAATTTTGTCCCTAAAGCAGCTTCCCATGGTGTTATATATAAATCTGTATATATATCAATACCATTTAATTTGAATTTTTTATCATTTTCTATATGTATTTTTATTAGTAAGTCTCCCGATTTTCCGCCATTTTCCCCTGGCTTGCCCTGTCCCATTAATCTAATTTTTTCTTCATTTCTTATTCCAGCTGGTATTTTCACATTAAATTCACGCATTTTTCCATCTATAGTTCTTAAGGCAATTTTTTTCTCCATACCATAAAAAGCTTCAAAAATAGATACTGTGATTTCTGTTTCAATATTTTCACCTTTTTTCGGTGATTTTTGTTTTTCTTCCTTCTTTTTTTCTTTCTGCTTAATTTCTCCAAAAAACATTTGAAACATTTCCGCAAAAATTGATTTTTTTTCTTTTTTATTTTGTTGTTTATTTTTTTGTTTTTTTCCAATACGTGAATTCCACATTCTGTCATATTTTCTTCTTGTACTTGAATTAGATAATGTTTTATATGCTTCATTTATATCTTTAAATCTTTCTTCTGCAAAGTCACTTGTAGTATTAATATCAGGGTGATATTTTTTTGCTTGTTCTCTGTATGCTTGCTTTATTTCTTCTGCAGTTACATTATTGTTTTTTAAACCTAGTATTTTATAGTAATCTTTGAAAATCATTCAGATTTCCCCCTAGAATGCTTTTAAATTTTCCGTCTTTTGTTATGTGTGCTATTATATCATATCTTTTTTATGTTTTAAATACCTTATTTATAATTATTATATGAAGATTTTACTTTTTATTTTCCGCTTTAATTTTTCTAGAGTTAAGATACTATTAAAATGTGGCTCTTCTCCTCTTTCTCTTGTTTTTTTCACAGCAAATTCAATAATATATACAACACATTTATCTATATTTTCATAAGCTAATTCTCTTACAACATTTAAATCTGGGTAAGATCTTGTTTCTTCTATTTTATCTGCAACAAAAATTATTTTGTCAAATAAATTCATATTTGGATTTCCTGTTGTATGGTATTCTATTGCTTGCTGTATTTCTTTATCAAAATTATACTTTTCTTTAGCAATATTAGCTGCTATTTTTGCATGTAAAAGTCCTATATTTTTTCTTTCAATTTCGTCTACCTCTATATTGTGTTGCTTTGTATATTCTATTTTTTCCTCATCTGGCATTTCTTTTGCTATATCATGTATAAGTCCTGCCATTTCTGCCTTTTCTTTATCTAACCCATAAAATTCAGCAAGCTTCTTAGCTTCTTTCATTGTTCCAATTGAATGCAAATATCGTTTTTCAGATAATTCATTTTTTAAATCATTTTTTATATTTTCTATATTTTGCATGTCCTTTTCCTATCTTAATTTTGTGCTAATTTTATTAATTCATCTAATAATTTTGAATATTCAATTCCACATTGTTCCCATAATTTTGGATACATACTAATTTGAGTAAATCCTGGTAAAGTATTTATTTCATTTATGTATACTTTATTATCACTTTTTCTAATAAAAAAGTCTACTCTTGATAATCCTTTTCCATCTACTGCTTTAAATGCCTTTATTGCTAATTCCTTTATTTCGTCCTGTTTTTGTTGTTCAACTTCTGCTGGAATTACAACTCTAGATTGTGCATTATTATATTTTGCATCAAATGTATAAAAATCTTCTGCTGGTAGAATTTCTCCTACACAAGTTGCTTTTACATCTGTATTTCCAAGTACAGCACATTCAATCTCTCTACCTATTATTTCTTCCTCAATTAATATTTTAGTATCATAGTTACTTGCATATTTAATTGCATCTTCAAGTTCCTCTATGTTATTTGCTTTTTTTATTCCAACAGATGATCCTGAATTTGATGGTTTAACAAAAACAGGAAAACCTAATTTTTGTTCTGTAATTTCTGCAATATTTTTTAAGTCTAATTCTTTTTCTTCAAAATTTTCATTAACATATATATATTGATCTTTATCAGCTTTTACATATACATAACTTGCTTGGGGAATTTGAGCTTTTTCAAATATAATTTTAGCATATACTTTATCCATACAAATACTTGAACCAAGTACTTTGCAACCAACATATTTAACTTTTAATAATTCTAGTAGTCCTTGAATTGTTCCATCTTCTCCATATAAGCCATGTAATACAGGAAATGCTACATCTAAGCTTTTTAAATATTCAAATTCATTTTCTATTTTTTCTAATTCTGTTATTTTATCTCCAACATGTAATGCTTCAATTTCTTCTATATTTTTAGTATATTTATACCAGCTTCCATCTTCCGAAATGTATATTGGTAAAATTTCATATTTTTCTTTTGATAAATTTTTTATAATAGATGTTCCTGATGATATTGACACATCATGTTCTGTTGACATGCCTCCAAATATCACTCCAGCCTTTAGTTTATTCATGCTATTTTCTCCTTAACAAATTGCTTCACAAATTTCTGTAAAATTTAAACTATTTGATGCCTTTAGTAATACAGCATCTTGTTTATTTAATTTTTCTTTTAATATACTAATTGCTTCTTTATTTGTATTGCAATGCACTATGTTTTTTACTCCACCTTTTTCTGCTTCTTTAGCTATGTTTATTGACTCTTTTCCTACGCAAATAAGCATATCAACTTTGTTTTCTGCAACTACTTTTCCAACTTCTTCATGTAGTTCTTTGCTATATTCTCCTAATTCCAACATATCACCTAGCACTGCAATTTTTCTCAAATTTGGTAATTTTCCTAGGTAGTCTAGTGCGGCTTTCATTGAATCATAATTTGCGTTATAGCAATCATTTATAATCATTGCACCACATTTTGCTTGTTTGATTTCCATTCTTTTTTTAGTAAGCTCAAAATTTTCAATTCCTTTTATTGCTTCTTCAACTGGAATTTCAAATATTTTTGCAACACTTAAAGCACATAAACTATTTGATACAAAGTGTTCTCCTCCAACTGGAATATGAACATTATATGTTTTTGAGTCTATAACTGCTTCACAAGTACTTCCATTTTCATGGAATACAGCATTTTGTCCAAGTACTTTACTTCCTTGTTGTGTTCCATAAGTTATAATATTGTAGTTATTTTTTTCTTTTTCATACCAGTCATTTAATAAATCATTATCATAATTTACAACTACTGTTCCGTTTTTATTTAATCCTTCTAGAATTTCTAATTTTGCTTTTAATATATTTGCTCTTGAGCCTAAAAGCCCTATGTGTGCTGTTCCAATATTAGTAATAACTGCTACATCTGGTTTTGCAATTCTTGAAAGCAAACTAATCTCTCCAAATGAATTCATTCCCATTTCAAGGACCATTACTTCTTCATCTTTTAAACTAAGTAATGTAAGTGGCATTCCTATTTCATTATTATAATTTCCTTGTGTTTTTAAAACTTTGTATTTTTGTGAAAGTACACTTGCTATCATATCTTTTGTGCTAGTTTTTCCTACGCTTCCTGTAATTGCAACAACAGGAATATTACACATGCTTCTTTTATATTCAGCTAGTTTTTGCAATGTTTTAACAGTATCTTCTACTAGAACAATGGTTGATTCTGGATATTTTTTTAATATTTCATCTGAGATTTCTACATCTTGTAAAATACAAGCTATAGCTCCTTTTTCTAGAGCCTGCTCATATAATGTACTTCCATTAAAATTTTCACCTTGTATTCCTAAATATATTTCACCTTTGTTTAAAATTCTTGTATCTTTGCATAATTTATCAAAAGGTAAGTTTTCATTACCTTGCATTAATTTTCCATTACATTTTTCTATTATATCTTTAATTATTATTTGATTAGCCATATATTAACCTTTCTTTAATACAATTTTTAATTATTATATTCCAATATATATGCCTTTGCAATAAATTTATACGAAAAAATCGCCTTAGTTTTAAACTAAAGCGATTTTTGCAAATTTCAATTACTCAGTTGTTCTATTAGCAATTTCTATTGCTTTTGCTACAATATTACCACAAGTTTTTGATGATACATTTCCCCATCCTCCATCTTGTTTTACTTGCTCATAAACACCAAGTTCTTTTGCAATTTCTTCTCTTAATTTATCAGAAATAAGTCCTTTGTTTGCCACTCTGAATTTACCTCCTGACAGATTTAATTTTGTGAAAATTTATTGTTCTTACTTGATTAATATGAATTTTTTCAATATTACTTTTTTATTTTCACATTATTATTATTTACATTTTATTTAAAATTATTTTTAATATTTTTTCCAATATTCTAGTGTGTTAATGTTCCATTTGGTGTATTTGTTATTACTAAAATGTCTTGCTCTTCTCCTGTTTTAGCATTTATATATACTAAAAAGTCTGTATCATCAACTTTTCCTTTAAATTCCCAACATAATACTTCGGTTTTCCACTCTGTTGGAATTATTGCTAAATTTTCACTTAAAATATTTAATTTTGAATTCAAATTTTTCTTGGCTTGTTCTATCGTGATTTTTATATCTGAAATATTTCTTTTTTCATGGCTATTTAAATATCCTGTTGTCTCAATTCCCATTATTTCTCCATTATCTAATGCAACTTTTAACTTAATTAAATCCGGATATACAGTTACTCCATCTTGTTCATAAGCATAATTAATTGTAACAATTCCATCTTGTTTTAAATAGTATGTTTCTTTCATGTCATCAAATCCACGTGATTTTAAAAACTCTTTTCCTATTTCATCTGCTCTTTCTTGTGTAACACTTTCTGCTTGGACATCTCTGTTATAATTCATAAATACTACATGTCCACCTTTTTCAGATATTGAAATCACCATATTCGTGTCTGATTCTCCATTTACTTTTGCATTAAAATCAAATGTAGGCATATTTGTGTTTTCAGATTTTCCAGTAAAATTAATTTCTTGAACTTTATCTTCCCCTATAAACTTTTTCGCAATTTCTTGTGCTTTTTGTTCATCTATATTTTCACCTGTTAATCCCCTTTTTTCTTTACTTGTTATATGCTCTGAAAATGCACCATCATATATTAAACCAGAATATTCATGAAAATTCTGCTCCATATTACTAAAACTGCTTTTTGATATATTACTAACTTCTTGAGCAAATGCAACTGTACCTTTTTTAGTTAATTCACCCCAACTAATTCTTCCGCTACCTATATCTGTTGATAATTGATCTAGTGTATTTTTTAATTCTACGCTATAATCATGTAATTCTTTTAAATTGTCTAAATCTTCTTGTGTTAATTTTTCATTTTTTATGTTTTTTCTTGATAAAGAATAACTATAATCACTTACTTGATTTAAAAATTTTGCTGTTTTTTCAAGTTCTACAGATTCAATTGGTAATCTTGACAAATATACTTGCGCTAAGTTCGCTTCTTTCCACACATTTGTTAATGTTTCTGCTCCATGCTCTGAGGTACTTGATATTAATGATTTTGCTAAATATGTTTCAACATCTTGCACATAATTTACTAACTCATAAAAGGCCATATTATATTGATTTTCTGAAGCTTGTCTATAATCTACTTGTTTTTTATAAATCCATATTCCCATTGCTATTATTATAGCAAATAAAGCCACTACAACACTAAGCATGTGTCTGTCTTTTAATCTATTTTTCCAATCCACTAATTTATTCATTTTTTATCTTCCTTTCTTATTTATTTGCAAAAGCGATGTTTTCCAATAGTCTTTATAAGTGGTCTTGACCAAATCCACTTATTTGTTGCAGTAGCAGGATTAAAATAATATACAGCTCCATCAGTTGGATCCCATCCATTCATTGCATCTCTTGCTGCTTTCATTACTGTAGCTTCATCTTCCATAGCTTGATTAATCTGTCCATCAGATACCGCAGTAAAAGCACCTGACTGATAAATAACTCCTGCAATTGTATTTGGAAATCTTGAATCTTTAACTCTATTTAATATAACTGCACCAATTGCTACCTGACCTTCATAAGGTTCTCCTCTTGCTTCACCATTTATCGCTCTTGCAAGAAGTTGTATATCTGAATTGCTACCACTACTTGCAGCTTGTACCTCTTCTTTTGGCAACAAATTTACAATATAAATTATTGTTATAAATACCACAAATATAAAAACTACGTAAAAAAATATTTTTTTCTTCATAATAAACTCCTGTATTTTTATTATTGGTATTTTGCACATTTTTTTGTAAATTTATTCAATTTTTATTTTTAAAAATTAGTTATATATTTTTTATACAATAAAAAAGCAATTTCTATTATA
>OLWV01000752.1_pt1 | contig 9472 bp, 4 predicted proteins | sample 1644161 | NCBI WGS metagenome assembly OLWV01 (sample SAMEA103958163, study PRJEB25191) | human gut metagenome
ACAAGGGAGCCTATATAAATCCCTCAGTCTACTCACTTCGTTCGCAGACAGCTCCCTTTACAAGGGAGCCTATATAAATCCCTCAGTCTACTCACTTCGTTCGCAGACAGCTCCTGACGGGAGAGAGTCCCCTTTGTCGCTCCGCGACATTTCCCCACACTGTGGGGAATCACCCTTTTCAAGGGAGCCTGAATAAATCCCTCAGTCTACTCACTTCGTTCGCAGACAGCTCCCTTTTCAAGGGAGCCTATTTAAGCCCTCTGTTTTTACCCGAAAATCACCGTAAAAATGTTCAAAACCGTGTTCAATACTTGTCAAAAAGTTCAAAACTCGAAAACGTTAACAATTTGTTCATAATTTTACAACAACATTGCCAATTTTGTTTGCCACTTTTGCCCAAAAATAACAATTCTATTTGTTCAATACAGAAAATCAACAAATTTGTGTGAACAATTTATTGACTTTTTTCGTTTAAAATTCTATACTTTAACTAACCATAGGAATGGTGTAATAGGGCGAAGTGCCCCCTTTTTTGAGGGAGCGCTGCCGCACGGCTGATTTACCGTGCAGTTTCCATCCCGTTTTGATACACATCCTACGGTAATATGCTCGGGTGTGTATCATCAGTTTTCCACCGATTCATTTTTACGGAAGTGGAAACGGTGGAAACCGACCGAGTTAACGTGCCGAAATCGGTTTGCTTTCTTGTAAATCAAAGAGCGGTCAGAAGTACAGCGGATTTTGTGCGAGGAATTGTTGCGGGGAGTGCCGCCCGCAGAAAAAATCGGGTACGCATACATGGTTTTAATGTAAATCTTTTTAGGAGGAAAAAACACGTATGAAAAAATCTAACAAATTGTTAAGTGTCATCTTGGCAGTTGTCATGATTTTCTCAACTATGTCCGTAATGGCGTTTGCCGCAAAGACGGAGTATCAGACCTCTGATAACCTTACCGCTCTTGACGCATACAGCCCGGACGGCGCGGTAACAAGACTCTCTACCGAAGAGAGAATGTCAGTCGTATTTGACTTTCTCGATGTTACCCTTGCCGCCGCGAACATAAACATGGGCGATGTTATTAACACTGCAGGTTTGCGCCTTGTTATCGACCTTCGCTCGGTTAATGCTCTTTGCGGAACCATCGACAGCGCACAGGCTCTTCTTAACAACGGACTTGTTAAGCTTGTCAAAGGCTTGCTCGGCATAGTTAAAGACGCTAACCTTAAAAACTGGAAGTCGGGCATGACAAGAGAAAAGAACGCTCAGCTTGACATAGTCAACGGCATTGCAACTCTTCTTAACGACAACGCAGGTCTCGTTAAAAAGGTTATCAACGACGGCAAACTCGACGTCGGCATTATCGGCAACTTTGTTGATATCTCCGGCGTTAATAAGTACCTCTCGGATCTTCCGGGTATGTTAAAAGGCCTCGTTTATCCGATGTTCGCAAGAGTTGACGATGACATGACGCTCATCAACACTTATTCAACAACAACCGCAAATCCCGACACTCTTGTCAAGAAGGTCCTCATCAACGCTATGTCTAAGCCGCAGAGCTATACTTCTTATAAAGAAGACGCTTCCGGCAACTGCATAAGCAATCACATTGCTCTTCCGACAAGCGCTAAAGCAGGTCTTCGCGATTATTATGTTAAGGATTCAGACTCTAAGGGTGCTTACATCGAGGTATTTGAATATGATACCGACAAGAAGATGTATGTAGCTCAGGAAGAGAAGTATTATAAGACTGAAGAAACCGATATGGAAGGCAAAGGCACAGGCGTTTATGTTTACGCTAACGCTGCCGGCGAAAACGTAAAATATTACGTTAAGGACAGCTACTTCCTTCCCTCACTTGCCACAAGCGGTAAGGTTTCCGAAATCTTCAATCTTGACAGCAATACTTTTGTTTCGGCTCTCTATCAGATAGCTCCCTATGTATTTAAGGATCTTGCTCCCGTTGTTCTCAACGGCTCGGTTAAGATGCTTCTTGCACAGTGGTTCGGCGCTGAAAAGACCGAGCTCTTCGGCGGCAAGGCTTCAGAGGCCACCGCTGTTCTCGCTAAGCTTCCGTCAGATGTAAAGGCATTCTATTCTAAGGCTGCCGGCACATACAACTGGGAGTGGTCGGACTTCACAATAGGCTCCGACGGCAACGGCTATTATCGCCTTGTCAGCAAAGACGGTCTCACAGAGACCTGGCTCAAGTTTGATATGTCCACCGCTAATTCGTTCGCTAAGCTCATTAACTGGAACTACACCATCTCCGGTGATTTCGTTGACGAGTTTATGCCCACAGCTGCAAACAACGGCTCCGTTACTGCTTCGGCAGCGGGTTATACCACCGTTCTTGCGGCACTCAACGATTTTGTCGGCAAGGCAATCGACACAATGCTTTCGGATACTGCAAAGGCTGCAATCAATTGGACAAAGGGCGATAATACAAAGCTCATTCCCAATCTTCGCAAGGCTCTTCAGTATGTAGCAGCTTATAACCCCGAGTATCTCTTCGGTACCGGCTATGAGACTGTTTATGCAGGCTACTATGACACAGTTGTAGATAAGTCCGCTTCCAATCAGGATGTTGTTACCGCTCTCGGCGCAATCGGCGTTAAGGCTCTTATGCCTCAGATAATTCTCCCGTCGGCTGCCGAGCTCAAGGGACAGAACGTAACCGCTCTTCTCGCTTGCGTAATTCGTGAGCTTGCAACTCAGTTCGTTCCGACTTACAACTATGACGCACTTATTTATGCCGATTACAACTCGAAGACCCTCGTAAAGGGTAAGGACAGCGGCTATTGGCTCGATGTTATCTTTACCATGGGCACCGACATCGGTATGAAGTATCTCTCCAAGCTTGCCGACCTCGGCTCCGATAAGGCTGGCGGCTACCAATTTGAAGCCTCCAAGACTTATAAGCTTGCGGACTTCGAAAAGAACACACGCGCTTGGGAAAAGACCATTGACTGGATAATCGACTGGGCTCTCACCTCTGACAACGAGTGGTGCTGGAAGTTCCAGAAGCTCATCAACACCGGCGACCTTGACCTCGACCTTGCTACCGCACAGGATCCGTGGGTTAAGCTCGACAAGATTATCCGCGACGTTCTTCCTGTTGAGAAGATAATCAACGAAACCGCTACTGACGGTAAGACCTTCCTTGAGACTGTTCTCAGAGAAGACATTATCGACAGCCTTCTCAACCTTGACGTAAGCAAGCTCCTCGGTACAAACAGCGTTACGGGCATATTCAATATTCCTGCTAACAGCACTCTCAGAACCGAGGCTCTGTATCCCGCAGTATTCAGAATCGTAAGAGAACTCCTTAACAAGGTTCTCGGTAAGGTATGCGGCAACACCGCTCTTATCGCCGATTCTTACAATTCACTTGACGCTATTCTTCAGAAGGGCGCTATTGCAGACCTCGCAGAGAAATTGATTGTAGGTATTGCCTATGCCGTTAAAACAGGCGGTCTTCTTGACGTAGCTCTTCCGTTCGTAAACTTCTTCCTCGGCTGGACTACTAACGCTCAGTCCTATGCTGAGCCTAAGCTTACAATAGATAAGGGTACACTTAACTATGTACAGCTTACAAACGGCCAGATGAATACTACTCTTAAGGTAACAAACGCATCTGCAGGTATGCTCTTAAAGCACGGCGATACATATGATCATCCTTATATGCTCACTCTTAAGTCTGTTACCGTTAACGGCACCGAAATGCTCACCGCCGCCGACAAGAAACCACTTTCACCGTATGAGAGCAAAGATGTTACTCTTAACGCGGCAGTTCACACAGACAGCCTTGTAAAGGTAACCGCTGTTTACAGCTTCACCTTCAAGGACGGTACTGCTTACGACGGCGACATTACTTCCACTACCTTTGAGTATGCAACCAACGATACAGCCGATACCGTCGGCTCCGCTTGGGATTCTGGTGAGAAGAAAGCTACATACTTAGCTGTTGATTACGTTAAAATGAAAGGCGCAACCACCACCGACTGCCTCGTAACAAATCCGTCGGCTCTTGCTTCTGCTATTTCAAACATTGCCGTAACTTGGACCAATACAAGAGATACTGATTGCAAGTTCACCAAGGGTTCTATTTCCGGCTTTGACGCAAATTACTTTGAGTCCTCGGGTCAGGCCGAGGCGCTTGTAAATAAGACCTTCCTTAAGTATGTGAAGGATGATGATAGTTATACCGGTAACATTGTTACCGTTAACCCGCTCAGACTTAAATCTGATGTTGACGCAGCGACGGTTCCCTCGGGTGCCACATACGATCTCGGTAATCAAGCTGTAACTGTATCCGGTTCGCATAGGAACAGAACCAGAACACTTGATATGTCTGCTCCTCTCGGCACACTCTACTATTACAACGGCACCAATGTTAAGAATGCCGTTGACAGCGAGTTCAAGGCTAACCGCGATTCTTCTAAGTATCCGGCAGAGGCTTGGAAAACTTACTGGACAGCTCTTACCGCTGCTGCTAAGCTCGCTTACGGCCCGTTCAAGAAGGCTAACATCGGCAATTACAGTGACGACAATCTCACTGCAGCCGTAACCGCTCTTGAAACCGCCGCTAAGGCTCTTGATACAGCAAGCACAACACCTGCAAGCGGTTCAGCAACCGTTACACCGGCTCCCATTGAGGATGCTCTTAAGGCTGCCGGCGACATCAACTATCAGAACTTCGACCTCTATGCTTATTGGGCTTACGAAAAGGCAATGAAAGCCGGCAACGCTATCATTGACGCTTACAAGGGCCCCGTAGCTCCCGAAAAGTACATTGACGGCAGCTCACTTTCAGAGGCTGAAATTACTGCTATTGCCAACAAGGCAAACGCTACATATAAGAGTGCTATCGTAGCTTCCATGAAGGCTCCTTCAACCGAAGCTCAGAACGCTTATATGGATGCCGTAAAGGCTTACAAGGCTCCCAGTTATTCAGAGCTTGAAGTCCTTAACAGCGCTAAGAACATTGCTTGGTATGCAAGCTTCCTGAAGAGCGCTGCGGTTAAAACCGAAAAGCAGTTCCTTGCTAAAGAAATTGCTGCGGCTAAGGCTCAGGGCTACAAAGAGGCTGATTACACAGCAGGCTCTTATGCAAGATACACCAAGGCTCTTGCAGCTGCCGAGGCATTAAATGCCAACGCTGAGGCTCTTCAGTCCGAGGTATTCGATGTTAAGTATGAGCTTGAAATCGCTCAGCGCGCTCTTATGCCGAAATCGGCTTCTGCTCTCGAGGCAGGTGCTTACACCGAGCTTGAGGCAGTTATCGCTCAGGCTAAGTCAATATTCACTGACAACAGTGCATATACATTTGACGCTTCTAAGGCTGACGGCCTTTCAAAGACCGAAGCTTATGCTAAGCTCGTTTCCGTACTCGGCTATGAGTACACCGATGAGAAGGGCAACACAGCAAACCTTTACAGCGGCTCCGCTGAAAACTATGCTGCAAATGACCGCTTCTATTCAAACGTTGTAGCAGCTCAGATTGACGCTGTTGTCACAAACCTCAAGAATGCTATGGCTCCGTTCGTATGCAAGTACGTAGCAGTTCCCACCACAGCGGGTTCAAGTGAGGGCGTTTCCGTAACAGAGAACACTTCTCTCATCACCGGCGTAACACCCGGTTCGCTTGCTACTGCCGACGACGTACTCGCAAGAGTAACGGCTAAGGATTCTTCGGCTACAACTCTTAATGTTGCCGCTAACGCTGCTGGCCTTTATGGTACAGGCGCTACCGCAACACTCAGCCTCAAGTCGAGCGGTGCTCCGGTTGCTATCTACACAGTCGTTATCTACGGCGATGTAAACGGCGACGGTGTTGTTGACGGATTCGATGCTTCCTACATGGACCTCGCAATCAACAACAGAGCTACTCTCACAGGCGCTTATAAGACTGCAGGCGGCCTTGCTACCGGTAAGGTTGACCTCGCTAACTACGGCCTTGTAGTTGACGCTGCTTACGGCGGAACTGCAATCGCTCAGAAGTAATTTCCTTTAATTACTTAAGTTAAAACCCGGTGGGGGAGTTATCTCCCCCACAAGGGCGTATGTAATGGGATATTCTTAAAAAGATTAGAGCATATACTTTAAAAGTGCGGCGGAATAGTTTTGTGAAAAAACGGTACAAAGCTTGTAAGCCCGCGAGGAAATAACTTTATTTGTGATAGCGTAAGGGATATTTTCTTTCGGTGTGCCATTTTTATTCACAAATTATTGACATTGTGCTCTCAAAAGTGTATATTTAATATTGATTAAGAATAGAAGGAGGCAAAAAATGACCAAGGCAAAAAAGGCTATTAGCCTTATTGTATCTGTAGTTATGCTCCTTGGCGTGCTTGCAGTCGGCGTTTTCGCAAATGATAATACCGGTGTCGCAGAAAACGGCACTATCGCTTTATCGTTTGACAAGGCGTCATATAGCGCAGGCGATACAGTCAGGGTTACCGTAAAATTAACCACAGATTATTATGCTGCAACGGTTTCTGTTCCTGTTCAGTATGACAGCAGTGCTGTTAAGTTTGTAAGCGGCACAACCGCTTCAACGCTGTTCGGTGCAGGCGATGCAACAAAGACGGTCGTAAATGATGCTGCTGCGGGCGGCAAGACTTATGTCTATGTCGGCGTATTACCGCAGGCTGCCGGCGGAGCTGTTGCTCAGAAGGCAAACGGCGTCGTACTTTCGACCCTCACCTTTACCGCTTCTAAGGCCATTTCCGATACTGCGGCCGCTTTCGGTGTGCTTAACGATCAGAAATCAATGACCAATCTCGGCGGTAAACTCTATGTAGGTTCCTACAAGACCTCTGATGTAACCTCAACGGTTTATACCACAGGTCAGAAACTTACTTTCCCGGTAATGAAGGCTGCTGCAGCTGATCCGGAACTTCAGCTCTCTGAAACAGGAAAAGCTAACGGTGTTATAATCGACAGAGTTTCAACTTGCACCGATGGCAACGGTTTCGTTTACGGTGTCGCAACCGATAACGGTGATTCCATTGCTGACGCTTTGCAGACCCCCGCCGGTTCAATTCAGGTAACTGAAAACGACCAGGGGCAGATGAGCACAGGCGCAAAAATCGAGCTTCTTAACGATAGCGGTGACGTTGTTGAGACATACTATTTCGTATTCTTCGGCGATGTTAACGGCGACGGCTTGATTGACCTTTCTGACTCAGGTGCAATTGAGGCTTCAGATGCATTTATCGAGGAAATAGAACCCGGTACGGCAACTTATATGGCTGCTGATGTGGAGGTTGATGGAATGGTAGACCTTTCTGATGCAGGTAAAATTGAAGCACAGGACTCATTTATTGAGGATCTTCCTACACAGCGTGAACTTGCTGCATTACATGCAGAGTTGCTTTAAATTTCAACAAATATTATTAGGAGGAAAATAGAATATGCTTAAGACAAGCAAAAAAGTACTGAGTGTAGTTCTTGCTTTGGTTTTGGTGTTAAGCACGTTGACAGTATGCTCCTTTGCGGCTTTTGATTCCAGCACACAAAAACTTGGCTTTGTTCTTGTGCCGGATAAAGACATCACAAAGGTTCAGAATGGCGATAAGGTAACATTTACACTCTATTTGGATGTTGCTGATTTTAGCCAGAATGTTTCGGTTGCTAAACTCTTGTTCTTATATGACAGTTCTGCATATTCAGTAGATAACTCATATACATGTCTTAACGACTTTGCAAAGTTCTACAAGGATGGTACTGCTTCATCTTTGGCTAGCACATCTGCTAACTGGAAAAAGCTTATTGCTGGAACAACTCAGGATATTTCAGCATTTGACAAGGCTTATGTATGGTCAGGTGCCGCTGATACACACAAAGACTGGGATGAGGATGGTACAGGTAACACTGCTAAACAAGGATTCTCCCTTACTCAGGAAAAGGGAACCCGAACTCCTGCTGAACTTCAGTTCACATTTACAGTTCTTGACAATACTAAGACTTTGGATGTTATGGTTTGTAACAATTTCGCTACAAAATCATCTCTCCAATACTTTAAGACAACTGATGGTGCAACACAGACAAACCTTGACCAGGGCGAAGTTAATACAGAACTTGCTAGTGCAATGGTCAATAACCCCGGAGTCGCAAACCCTGCTGTAGCTAAGTATAAGACTCAGGTTAAGTTCACAGGCGATAAGACAACTGCTCCGGATGATCTCTTCCAGTTCAGACTTACTTCGGTTATCACAGCTGCTGACTTCGCTGCTATGAACTCAAACGGCAATACAATTAAGAGCGTTGGCTTCATTGCTGCCAACACAGGCGCTGCCGATGCAGATGCTGCTAAGACAGCAGTTGAAAAAGGCACCGCACTTCCGTCAGCTTGGAAAGCTGCTTCTACCGACTATGTAAGTCAGGCAAGCGCTTCTTCCGATGCATACTTCGGCGCAATCATCAAGAATATCTCTCATGCTTCTCAGGCAACTGATATTGACTGCATCGCTTATGTATGCTACAATGACGGTACTGCCGATCATTATGTTTGGTATTCCGCAGCTGTAACTGCTAAAGTTGCTTCAGGATATGATGCTGCTGTTGCTAATTGGAAAGCTCAGTAATTGAATTTTACCAAGAAACCACAGCGAAACTTTACTATCGGTTCGGCTGTTCAAAACTGAATATTCCGTTCCGACATTAAATTTTATTATTATATCTTGAAAGGAGATTAAATCTCAATGAAACAGGTTTATCAAACACCGGATTTCGATGTTTCTGCATACGAGCTTGATGATATCATCACAATCTCCATAGGCACCGGCCCCGTAGAGGGCGGCGACTCGGGTTGGGTTGAGATCTGACGCTCACGTAGCAATCGATCCGATTTATTAACAATCATAAGCAGAGCAAGGTTCGCCTTGCTCTGTTTTTTTGTGCCCTGTTTTGCATTTTGTGCACCATTCCGTTTCTGTACCCCATTCTGATATCGTGTGCCTATTCTGTTTTTGTACTTAATTTAGGTGCTGTCGCCTATTTTTTTTGTGTATCATATGAGAGATGAAGAGGAAGAGTATGACAGAAGCGTTGTATGCCTATTCTTTTCTGTGGTCATGTGAGAGATAAAGAGGAAGAGTATGACAGAAGCGTTGTATGTCAATTCTTTTTTGTGTGCCGTATAAGGAGCTTTCCACACACCCCTGCCCGCCCTTTTCACTATTCGTTTTCCACTTCCGTTTTCGTCTTTTTACTTTTCAGCCTCCCTTGCAGAGAGCAAGCCTCGCCAAAGCAGTTTGGAAGCTTTTTGCCTCCCTTGAAAAGGGAGGTGGGTTGCCGCAGGCAAGCCAGAGGGATTTCATAGGAATTTACGGAATTTAAAAAGAATGTGCGTGACCTTTAATCCGCTTTTTGCCTCCCTTGAAAAGGGAGGTGGGCCTCGCTAAGGCAAGCCGGAGGGATTTCATAGGAATTTACGGAATTTAAAAAGAATGTGCGTGACCTTTAATC
>OLWV01000754.1_pt1 | contig 9445 bp, 7 predicted proteins | sample 1644161 | NCBI WGS metagenome assembly OLWV01 (sample SAMEA103958163, study PRJEB25191) | human gut metagenome
TTGAACTTAATTAATTTATCTTTCTTTTTAAAATACTTTAATACTTTTTCAACATAAGAATCATATATTGGATAATTTAAAGGATCATGATGACTACAATATTTTGACGCAAATGAATAAAAGTATTTTGATTTGCCACTTATTGTTACATTTGCTATATCATTAACTAATGTAGGGTCATGTTTGTTTAATCTATCATCAATATTTAATCCAAGTATATGTTTAGCTATAGGATAAACTTTAAATATATTAGTACTATAAAAATCATTAAGTACGCTACATTTAATTAGTATGTTTTCAATAGTATCATTTGTTTTAAATACTCCAAAAAATAATTTATCTAATGCATGTTCTTGTTCCACATAATCATCAAGACTATCCCATAAACTTAAATACTTATCTACTTCTTCTTTAGATGGTGTTGGTAAAATAAACTTTTCTTTCATAGTTACCTACATCATATATTCTGCTTGTTTTATAACTGTTTGAATAGCTTCTTCCGTATATTCAGGCGGATAATTATATTTCTTTAATAAATGTTTTATAGCTTTTCTCATCTTTGCTTGCGTAGACTTTTTCTTTGACCAGTCTGTTGTAGCATATTCTTCCACGATCTCTTGTAAATCATGAGCAATACATTTCAATGTTTCATCAGTTAATAATTCATATGCACTCTTATTTCCTGCAAGAGCATCATAGAATGCTCGTTCTCTTCCTGATAATCCCATTTTATTTGCTTCATCTTCATCACTAACGACTTCTTGTGCAAAATCAATAATCTTAATAATAATATCAGTAGTATCAAAGTCTCCTTCTCTATTATGATATTTTTCTAAAATCTTTCTTAACTTTTCACTATATTGTTGTGCTTTATAAAGATTAGTTTTTCTACTTTCTGCAATAACTTGTCTTAATAAGTTTTCAATTATCTTTAAGAATACATGTGGTGGATTAGTTTTCTTTAGTGCTTCTATTTTTTCGGGTCTTAATAAATCTATTACTGATACATCTTCTTTTGTACCGATTTGTGTTAAAACTTTAACTTCATCACCTTTAATAGCATCTGCAACTAATCTTGCCACTTCTTCATTTATATCTCCAATAGAAACAGGTCCAACGCCAATTTCTAATTTTTGAATATAATTTCTAACTGATAAATAGTATTGAACTACATAATGTTCATCTTTAGAAAGTAAACCAGCACATACTATATATGCATGTTTCAAATCTAAAGAAATCTTCATGAATTCTTTTTTACGTTTTTCATTAGCTAATATAAATTCGGCACCATGTTGAATTACTTCAAATCTAGTTTTTGCAGAAACTGCTTTAAAAGCATCAATATCAATCTTATGGAACCATTCATTTAGGATTGATAGTTTTTCTTTTAAAATAGTTAGTGCCACTTCTTGTACATCTTTTATATTTAGTTCTTTATCTCTCGCTGTATAATTATCTAATGCCTCATCTAATGCTTTTGCAAGTCCAATATAGTCAACAATTAAACCAGATTCTTTTCCAGGATAAACTCTATTAACTCTAGCTATTGCTTGCATTAGATTATGTTGCTTCATCTTTTTAAAGAAATACATAACATCTAAATCAGGAACATCAAATCCTGTTAACCACATATCTACAACAATTGCAATTTTAACAGAACCTTTTTCTGATTTAAACTCTTTTGCCATATTGTCTCTATAGTTAGTGTTTTGGAATAACTTTCTTGTTTCTTCATCATCTTTATTACTTTCACTAACTATAGCAGCAATCTTATCTTTATATTCTTCAGTTAATCCTTTTTCATCAATCAATTCGATTAATTTATTATATAAAATAGCAGCAGCTTTTCTTGTTGGCATTACAATCATTGCTTTACCATTTAAGAAGTTCTTTCTTTGTTCGTAATGTTCAAAAATATCTTTCGCTAGTAATTTTAAAAGGTCTTCATCTTCTAATATTACCTTAATACTACTCATTCGTTTCTTAGATTCTTCTATGACTGCTTCGTTAACGCCTTTATTTTCTAACTCTTCATAGTAATCATCAATTCTTTTTAGTAGTCCACTATCAGTCCAAACCTTAGCTATTCTTCCTTCATAGAATATTCTAACTGTTGATCCATCATTTACTGATTGAGTCATATCATAAGTATCAATAATTTCGCCATAAATATCAGTTGTTGATTTATCAGCGGTAGTAACTGGTGTTCCTGTAAATCCAATGAATGTTGCATTTGGTAATGATTCTCTAATATATTTTTCAGTACCAAAATTAGATATTAGTTCTAATTCATTTGTTTCATCATTACGTTCATAACTAATTTTTTCATAAACACCATAATGGCCTCTATGCGCTTCATCAGCCATTACAATAATATTATTACGTTCATTAACTTGAATTTCATCTTTATCAAACTTTTGAATAGTAGTGAAAATAATACCACCTTGTTTTAAAGTTTTAAGTTTTTTCAGTAAATCTTTTCTTGATGTAACTTGAATAGGTGTAATTCTTAAATATGAACTTGCACTACAAAAAGTAGTATATAATTGGTCATCTAAATCATTTCTATCTGTTAATACAATTACTGTAGGGTTTTCTAATGCTGGATTAGTTATCAATCTATGTGCTAGCATTACCATAGAAAAACTTTTTCCACTTCCTTGTGTATGCCATAATAACCCAGCTTTACCTGTTCCTTTTGGCTTAATAGCATATTTAACTTTTTCTACTGATTTACACACACCAAAATATTGATGATATTGTGCCATGATTTTAATATTTTTGCTCTTATCCTTATTAATAAAGAAAAGATTATTTTTAATAACATCTAAAAGTCTGTCTTGTTTTAATAATCCATTTACTAAGACATTTAGTTTAAATGCATAGTTGTCTTTATAACCTAATTCACCATTTACGCTTTTCCATTCATTATATCTATCAAACTTAGAAGTAAGTGTTCCGACTTTAGAATTAACTCCATCACTTATAACGTTAAAAGTATTATAATTAAATAATGTTGGAATATCAAATCTATAACCATCACTTTCTGAATGGCCTCCGATTTGTTTATATGCATCTTCTAGTAAAGTACCATCTAAACTTTGGAATGATTTTAACTCCATTACTACTAAAGGTAAGCCATTTACAAAAATAATTACATCAGGTATTCTAGTACTTCTATTGCTAAACTCATGAAATTTAATTTGATTGCCAACTTCAAATAAATTGTTTTCAATATGTTCAAAATCAACTAATTTAATTAATGGGTTAACATCACTATCATAGTCCTCAATAGTAATACCATCAACTAAATAATTATGAAATATTTTATTACGTTCAAATAAAGAAGGATGATCTATCTTTTTAATTTCATTAATAGCCTCTTCTAATATTTTTGTTTTAACACCTTTGTTTATTTTAAATAATTGTTCTAGTAAAACTTGTTCATTAATAAAAGTAGACAAAGTTCTCTCTTGTAACCAACTGTTATCTTCAGTAATATACGAATAACCTAAATCTACCAATAATTCTATTATGGTCTTTTCTACATCTGTTTCACAAAACTTTATCATAACATTTACCTCTACTTTCTTAAATTATACCATATTTCAATATATTATTCAATTTTATATGCCTTTTTTATCAAACTTCATACAATTGACACTATCGGAAGTATTGATGATTTGATTGAAAATAACAATACTATTATCATTAAATTAGAAAACATAATTTTAAATTTATATAGAAAGAAATCTATTGAATGGAAAAAACAGGTTAAAATAGGCGATTTATTTAAATGTATACTTGGTGGTACTCCATCAACTAAAAAAAATGAATATTGGGATGGAGACATTGCATGGGTAAATTCAGGAGAGGTAAACAAATTAAGAATTGTTTCACCATCTAGATATATTACAAAAGATGGACTAGAAAATTCTGCTACAAAATTATTACCTAAAAAAACTACAGTCATAGCCATTACCGGAGCAACATTAGGCCAAGTTTCATTACTAGAAATTGATTCTTGTACTAATCAATCAGTTATAGGAATTTTAGAAAATAATACATTAAAGCATGATTTTATTTACCCAATGATGATTAATGCTATTAAAAAATTAGTATTAAACAAAACTGGTGGTGCTCAACAACACATTAATAAAAATGATGTTGAAACATTCGAAATATTTGTTCCTAGTGAAATAGAATATTTTGAATATTCCCAAATAGTACAACCTATTTTTGAGTATCAATCTAAATTAATATTACAAAATAAAGAATTATTATTATTAAAAAATAAATACTTACAAAAGTTCTTCGGTTAATCGGAGAATTTTTTTATTTTGCTAAAATATATGTACTATCAATACAGGAGGTAATATATTTTATGATAGAACAATTTAGAAAACAATTGATACAAGAAAATTTATCAATGAATACTGTAAACTCTTATATATTTACAGTCGAGCACTTTTTTTCAAAGTTTAAAGAAATCACAAAACAAAACCTATTAACTTATAAAGGTTTATTACTTGAAAAGTACAAAGGAAAGACAGTAAATTTAAGAATTCAAGGTATTAATAAGTATTTAGAATTTATTAATAAACGAGAACTTAAAATGAAATTTGTTAAAATACAACAAAAAAACTTTTTAGAAAATGTTATTAGTAACGCTGATTACGAATTTTTTAAAAACCAATTAAAAAAGAATAATAATCTTGATTGGTATTTTGTAGTAAGGTTTCTAGGTGCTACTGGAGCAAGAGTATCTGAATTAATACAAATAAAAGTTGAACATGTAAAAATCGGTTATATTGATATTTATTCTAAAGGTGGAAAAATACGAAGATTATATATTGCAAAGAAATTACAAACTCAAGCATTAAAATGGTTAAAAGATAAGGGCAAATCTTCTGGATATATTTTTTGTAATAGAAATGGTGAAAGACTTACAACAAGAGGCATAGCTCATCAGTTAAAAAAAATTGCTTCAGATTTTGGGATGAATCTTGATGTAATATATCCACATTCATTTAGGCATATGTTCGCAAAAAACTTTTTAAACAAATGTAGTGATATTGCACTTTTAGCTGATCTAATGGGACATGAATCAATAGAAACAACTAGAATATATTTAAAACGCACAAGTGAAGAACAAAGGAACTTAGTTAATAAAGTAATCACTTGGTAAAATAAAAGAGTTCTTTAGCATTTTAGCCAAAGAACTTTTTTAAGTATATTTGTTTTATATTATTTAGTTTTCTAATTGTAATTTTATACTTAACTATATTATCTATAAATAAGTCATAATTCGTAAATTCTTTAATTGTCTCAGTTGAATAATTTACATCAAAACATGCTAATTCTTTTAATCCCAAGTTTTGTTGTGCACTTCCCTTTCCAAGATTAAATATATTATCTTTGTTTTTTTGAAGAAAGCAATAAGTAAAAGCATTACTAACAGAAGAAACCTTTAAAACACGTTGATTTAAAAAACAATTTTCATCATCAACAATACCAGATCTACCTAAATATGCTCCTGTCATTGTTAATAATATATCTCCAATGTTAAGTCTATATTTTTCATATTTTTCATTATATTTAAAATAAGTTGGTGATGATGAATCAAATCCTTCAGAATTTATATTTTTAATAGTAATTAATTTTTCATTTGAATGTTCCAAATAATCTTTACTGCTAAATGTGCCGCCATTCATTGTTGTAAAAATATCATAGAATTTATTTCCATTAACTAATGGTAATTTATCAAATAAATTCATCAATATTTCATTTAGTTTATCAATTTTACATTTGATTGATTCTATTAAATCATCAATACTTCCTATAGTGTCAACTATGTGTTGTTGAACTTCGTAACTTGGTAACTCAAATTGATAATTCAACAAAACTTCTTTATTTCCTCTAGGCATTTTTGTGCCTTTACAATTCGCAACATACATATTGACGAATTTATCGGAACATAATAAATAATATATGTACTTAGGAATAGCAATACTTTTATTAACATTTAAAACTAAAACATCGCTAGAACATCCACCTGATATCGATGAATAATAAAATTTTTTAAAATATGGTCTAATATTAGACATTAAAATATTTTCTTTTTCAAATTTAGTTACCTTACCTTTGGGTAAATTTGTTGCAATAGTTATGCCACCAAAATTTGGTAATAAATTTTCTGTTGAAATATAATTTGATGTTGTTAACTGAGAAACATCAATTTTATTTGTTATTAAATTACAACAATTACTAATTAACATAAAACCTCCGGAGGAATAAATGAAATACTTAATTAAAAATATAAGTACTGTTAAACGTGGGTCTAGTCCAAGACCTATAATTAATTACATAGTAAAAGAAGGATACCCCTGGTTAAAAATTTCTGATTTTAAATTTGGTGATAGAGAAGTATATGAAACAAAAGAGTTTATAAAACCAGAAGGTTTAAAAAACACCAGATATGTAAAAAAAGGAACATTAATAGTTACTAATTCAGCAACACCAGGAATTCCAATTTTTTTAGGTAACGATATGTGCTTACATGATGGGTTTCTATTTTTTGAAAAATTAAATCATGATATAGTAGATATAAAATACTTATATTATTATTTATTAGCTAATAGAGATAAATTAATGGCAAAAGGCAATGGCTCTATTTTTATTAATCTAAAAAAAGAAATACTAGAAAACTATGAAATTGACATTCCTTCAATGCAAATTCAACAACACATAGTTGACACTTTATATGTAGGAGGTATAACATGTTAATAAAAGAATTATGTGATGTTCAAAAGATTACAATTAATCCTCAAAAGCAAGAAAATGTTTTATTCACGCATTATAGTCTCCCTAGTTTTGACAATAACAAAACACCTGACATTGTATATGGGAAAGAAATCCTTAGTTCGAAATACGTCGTTCCTAAAAATGTTATTTTATACAATAAATTAAATTTAAGATTTAAACGTATATGGAATATCAAAAACAATACAAAAATAAACTGTATATGCTCTGGTGAATTTATACCTTTAGTTATAAAAAATAATATAATATTACAAGATTATTTATATTATTACCTATTAACTGATAAATTAAATAAAAAATTATTAGAAACAGCGCATGGCACATCAAGCAGTCATCAAAGAATCGATATTAATGACTTACTAAATTATGAAATTAAAGTACCCTCAATGGAAGAGCAACTTCACATAGTTGACATTATTTGTAGTATTTATTAATCTAAATTACTTTTTAAAATATCAATTACTTTTTGTTCTAATTGTTTATTTTCTTCAAATAAATCTAATAGTTCAGCAGATAACTTTTTAATTTCTGCATCTATTTCTTCTTCGCTCATTTTATCTGAATCATCAATCCCAACATATCTTCCTGAAACTAATGTATAATCTGCTTCTCTAATTTCTTCTAAAGATGCTGACTTGCAAAATCCTTTTTTATCATCATAGTTATTATTATTTAGCCAGTTATGATATGTTTCAGAAATTAATACTAAATCTTCTTCTTTTAGCTCTCTAACTTTTCTATCAATCATTTCTCCTAGATTTCTAGCATCAATGAATAAGACATTTTTATTAGATTTATTCTTTCTAACAAACCATAAGCAAACAGGAATACCTGTTGTATAGAATAGCTTATCTGGAAGTGTGATAATACAATCAATTACTCCTTCTTCTAGCATTGCTTTTCTAATGTCATATTCTTGTTTGGCTGAAGTAGAAAGTGATCCATTAGCTAACACAAATCCTGCAATACCCTTAGGAGCAAGTTTTGAATACATATGTTCAATCCATGCATAGTTAGCATTTCCAACTGGTGGAATACCATAAATCCATCTAGGATCCTCTAATAATGATGGTTGTCCATAATCACTAATATTAAATGGTGGATTAGCTAAAATATAATCAACTCTTAATGCTTTATGTTTATCATCATGGAAAGTATCTCCAGGAGCATCTCCTAAGTTTGCATCTATTCCACGAATGGCTAAATTCATTTTTGCAAGTTTCCATGTAGTTGCGTTTAGTTCTTGACCAAATACTGAGATATTATCTACATTGCCTTGATGTGCTTTAACAAAATCTGCTGCTTGAACAAACATACCACCACTACCACAACAAGGGTCATATACTCTACCTACTGTTGGATTTAACATTTTAACTAATAATTTTACAATACATCTAGGTGTATAGAATTCACCTCCTGTTTGCCCTAAACTTCTTGCAAACTTATTCATGAAGTATTCATACACTTGTCCCATAAAGTCGCCTTCACCATCAGTTTCAAGTTGATTAGTAAATAGATCAATTAATTCTCCTAATCTTCTTTTGTCTACTGTTGATGAAGAATATATTTTAGGTAAAATACCTTTTAGTTCATCATTTTCTTTTTCTATTTCTATGAAGGCTTCATCAAGTTTTTGTCCTATGATTTCTTGTTTAGAAAAAGTTGATACATAGTTCCATCTCGCTTTATCTGGAACCCAGAAAATATGTTCAGATGTATATTCATCTTTATCATTTTCAAAGCCATCTCCATCAGAAACTAATTCTTGATATTTTTCTTCAAATCTATCTGATACATATTTTAGGAAAATTAATCCTAAAACAATATGCATATAATCTGATGCACCAATACTTCCTCTTAATTTATCAGCAGATGCCCATAATACTTTTTCATCAATAATAGCCATAAATAACCTCCATTAACGACACATAGTTTCTATTATTATACCATAATTTTACATAAAATGAAAGGATTTAAACCAAATAAAAAAGCCTTATAAAACTATAAAGCTTCTCTATCAATTTCATCTATCCTATCCCATATTGCTTTTTCTATTTCAAGTATTAATTCTATTGTAGAAATATACTTATCTGATTCGCTAGGGTTTGAATAGATAACTATTAAATTATTCCTTAACTCAAATAATAATCTTAAATCTGGTATTTCATCAATGCTATTTAATCGTTATTTTCTTGTTTGTTCTTTATCCATATCGTTTATTCCTTTCAAACAAACAATATACTAAAAGAATTAAAACTCCAGCAAAGAGATAATAATATGTGTTTTTGTTTTATACAGTGTATTTTGTAAATTCTTTTCTATTTTTTAGCCTTACACCATTATTATAACGGATATTATTTATCCATCAGTATTAACATAATGATTGTTAGTAAATAAATGTAAAGAAATATAAAAAAGTCTTTAAAATAAACAGTGAATGTTCACATTTTATCACTATCTACTTTAAAGACATAATATCATTTTTCATCTTTCATGTTTAAAAATAAAATAAATTCAGTATTTTTTCTAATAAAGACCTTAAATATATTTAATTTTAAAGTACAGATCAAACATTTAATTTTGATTACTATTATTTTCACACAAATTAATTAGTTGACTATTA
>OLWV01000792.1_pt1 | contig 9057 bp, 8 predicted proteins | sample 1644161 | NCBI WGS metagenome assembly OLWV01 (sample SAMEA103958163, study PRJEB25191) | human gut metagenome
AAGCTCATAATAGTTATCTCCTTTATGAACATAGTATACTTGCTTTTTTAAGATGTGTCAATTATGTAACTGGCATATGCCATAAATAGAAATAAAAAGAAGTGTAATAAAGTAAATTATCTTTTCTGTGATATCATCACTGAAGTAAGACTTTTTATGAGGTATATTAAGTTCAAACAGGAGAAGGAGTTGAAAAATATGACATCAATAAATATAAATAAAGAAAAGTTTGGACAATTAATTCATAAAGAAAAACCGGTTTTGGTTGATTTCTGGGCACCTTGGTGTGGTTATTGCCGTAGAATTGGAGCGGCTTATGAAAAAATAAGTGAAGAATACAGCGATATTCTTATTGCTGGAAAAGTAAATATTGATGAAGAACCACAGATTGCAGAAGCTGAAAAGATTGAGATAATTCCTACGCTGGTTTTATATCGAGATGGAAAGGCAATAGATTCTATTGTTGCACCTGAATCAAAAATAATGATAGAGAATTTTATTAATGAAGCATTGGAAAAATAAAAGGAGGACTGCTGTATGAATGAAAATCATGTTTACGATATGATTATCGTGGGGGGAGGACCTGGAGGGTATACTTCAGCATTATACGCAGCCAGAGCAGGATTTGATACAATTGTTTTAGAAAAATTATCTGCAGGTGGTCAGATGTCATTGACCTGGCAGATTGATAACTATCCTGGTTTTGAAAATGGAATTGACGGATTTTCATTGGCAGAGAAAATGCAAAAACAGGCGGAAAAATTTGGCGCTAAAAGTGAATATGCTGAAGTTTTTAATATGGATTTAACAGGAAAGCTTAAGAGAGTAGAAACTAGTTCGGGAATTTATATTGGGAAAACAGTAGTGATTGCTACTGGAGCAAATCCAAGAGAACTTGGTCTCGCTAAAGAAAAAGAATTGATAGGTCATGGGGTTGCTTATTGTGCCTCCTGTGATGGTATGTTTTATAAAGATAAGATCGTGGTGGTTGTTGGTGGTGGAAATTCTGCTGTATCAGATGCTGTTCTTTTAAGTCGAATTGCTAAGAAAGTCATCATTGTTCATCGAAGAGATACATTACGTGCAACGAAAATCTACCATGACCAGCTGATGAAAACTGAAAATATAGAGTTTCGATGGAACAATACAGTAAATGAACTGATTTATGGAGAACGATTGACTGGTGTGCGGTTGAAAGATACAGTTACAGGAGAAGAAAACATTATAGAATGTGACGGCCTGTTTGTGAGTATAGGAAGAAAACCGACAACAGATTTTTTAGATAATCAGATAGAACTGGATAATAAAGGATATATTGTGGCAGGTGAAAACACTGAAACGAGTATTCCGGGTGTTTATGCTGTAGGAGATGTCAGAACAAAGTTACTTCGTCAGATAGTAACAGCTGTGGCAGATGGTGCTATGGCAGTACATATGGCAGAAGAGTATGTGGAGAAATAATAATCAGAATTTGAATGGTGAACTTTTTATACTGAAATATGTACGATTTCAATAATGATGTGAACTTATAGGAATGTATTGCGGATACTTTGTGAACTTTATCCTGATACAATGATTATGCTGATGAAAGAAGGCATAGATAACTGAATACAAGAAAGAGACGAAAGCCTCAGTAGTTAAGAAAAAACTACTGGGGCTTTTTTTCGTGCCTGAATTTCTCAGCCAATAACTGCGGGCGTATCCCGGCAGGATAAAGGCGGAGCAGGCATGATCCTAAACAGAGGTCCGCCTTCTGGACTTGAAACGAGCAACAAGATTTCAAATTCAGGAGGAACGGATATGTATATTGAACACCCATATTTTTACGAAGGAAAGTATTACGCAAATATTGATGGAGAAATGATCGAGATTACAAAAGAAGTTGCGTATGCGATGAATAATTTTTACAGAAGCAGCAAGGCAAAAAAAGTTGAGATTAAGAATGAACTGGGTGAGGTTGTGGATAAGATGCTGAGAGAAGTACCTTACAGCGGTCAGTCCATTGATGGAGAAGGCTTCATGATTGAGGATTTTCCAGATCTGAACTGTGATGTGGAGCACTGTGTACTGACAAAAATGGAACAGCAGGATATTCACACAGTGATCAATCAACTGAACTCAGAGGAACGCATGATTATTTATGGCATTTTCTTTGAAAACAAGACACAGACACAGATGGCGGAGATTATGGGGATTTCCAGACAGATGCTGTCATACAAGCTGAAATCCACTCTTAATAAGATGCGTGAAATGTATATGAATAAATTTTTTTAAAAAATTTTTCAAAATCTTTTGCATCTGCCAAAGTCATTTGACTTTAGTAATTAGAGGAAGTTAAAGGACTTCCTAAAATGAACCATGATAACTGAATATCCAATAATAACTGACGTGACATTTCATGCAAAGAGCACGAGGAAGATGCCGCTATAGGATTATAAGACAAAACAAAGATTTTTAGTTCAGTCCGTAATGCTGCGAAAAAGCACTGACCGAAGCCAGCTGGCAGGCTGGTGATGCGATGATATGTATGAGATGCGATACACTTGCAGATCCTGAGAAGTCTGTAACTGGTAAACCTATGAACTGTTGGAGCCTGGAAACGAGAGTTTCCGGGTTGTGGTCCGGAGTATGCATCCGGGCAGGTTATTATTCCCTTCCTGCATATGCGGGAGTAACGATTCGGGGTATCGAGGATAAATAGAATCGAGCGAGCACTGTTTAATAATCAAATTGGCTATAGAGGTTATGCGGCAGAGCTTTCCGTCTTGGAAAGGAACTCTGCCGTATTCCTGTGGAGCCAATATAGCGCTATGAATGCTTTACAAATAAAAAAAGATTGGAGAGATGACAAGTGACGATTCGAAGAGGAGATATCTTATGGGCGGATCTCGGTATGTTCCCGACAACTTCGGTTCAGGGTGGAGTAAGACCGGTGATCGTAGTAAGTAACAACAAAGCTAATACATACAGTTCAGTCATTACAGTAGTTCCGCTGACGTCAAGAATATATAAGAAGCGGTATTTGCCAACACATGTATTTATCAGCAAATATGATATGACGGGAATCCGAAAAGGAAGCCTGGCACTGGCTGAACAGGTTATGAGCATTTCTACAAAATGTATTATTGAGAAATGCGGAAGAGTAAATAAGTGGAGCCTGGATCGGGTACTGAAAGCAGTACGGATTCAGATGGGAATGGAAGGAGAAGGGCATGACGGCAGAGGAATATAGAAACTATCTGGAAACGGATTTTGATGATGTAGATCTGAAGGAATTGAAGGACATCCGAAAAATAAGGATTGACCGGAATCAGACGAAAGAAAAAAGAATAGCTCAATATCTTAGACAAGTGGGAAATCCCTATCTTGTCTGTATAGGAAATGTAAAAGTGAAAATACGGTTTGCAAACAATGGAGTATCTTTTGAAGATGCATTTGAGGAACTTTTGCTTTCTGTATAAAAAGTGGTGGTAAAATCTGAAGAGTTATGTTAATATGGAGGCGAGGAATTCAGGACTCCTCATTTCTATTAGGACAAAATCGACTCACCCTCTGGGTTTTACCAATGTTGATGGAAAGGTAAAACTAAGGAGGATGAAGATGAATCAAATTAACAATTCAAAGAAAATCTATCATGCAGCCATTTATGTTCGTTTATCGAAAGAAGATGGCGATGTTGCTACTGCTGGAAAGCGTGAAAGCAACAGTATCTCAAATCAGAAAGATCTGATAAAAAATTTCCTAAAAGATAAAAAGGATATAGTTGTTGTATCAGAACGGGTGGATGACGGTTACAGCGGTTCTAATTTTGAACGTCCTGCATTTCAGATGATGCTGGAAGATATCAAAAAAGGAATTGTGGATTGTGTCGTTGTAAAAGACCTTTCCCGTTTTGGACGTGAGTATATTGATGCCGGAAAATATATCGAAAGATTATTTCCGGCACTTGGCGTGCGGTTTATTGCGGTCAATGATCATTATGACAGCCTGGAAGGGAAAAGTCAGGCAGACGAAATCGTGATTCCCTTCAAGAATCTCATTAACGATGCATATTGCCGTGACATTTCTATCAAAATAAGAAGCCACCTGGAAGTAAAGAGAAAAAATGGGGAATATATCGGAGCGTTTACACCGTATGGCTACCAGAAAGATTCAGATAATAAAAACAAACTGGTGATAGATGCATATGCGGCAGGTATCGTCAAAGAAATTTACCGCATGAAATTATCAGGTATGAGCCAGACAGCAATTGCCAATGCATTGAACAAACAGGGTGTTCTTTCACCAATGGAATACAAGCACAGTCTTGGAATAAGGATTCAGGATAATTTTAAAACACACGAACAGGCAGAATGGAGCGCCATGTCGGTAAAAAGAATCCTTGAAAATGAAGTATACACTGGAACTCTGGTGCAGGGAAAAAGAACAACACCAAACCATAAAGTAAAAAAATTGATGAAAAAGCCGGAGACAGATTGGGTTAGAATTGAAAAAAACCATGAGGCTATCGTATCAGAACGAGAATTTGCACTGGTGCAGAGATTATTAGGGATAGATACAAGGACTTCTCCGAACGAGGAAAAGGTATATCCATTATCTGGACTTGTGGTTTGTGGAGACTGTGGGGCAATGATGATCAAACGGGATGTTCCGGCAGGAGGAAAGGTATACGCTTACTATATCTGTTCCAGACATGCGGCTACGAAAGCGTGTGCAGCACACAGAATACCAATGGGCAAACTAGAAGAAACAGTATTGGAACTGGTAAAAATCCATATTGAAAATATCCTTGATATGAAAAAAATCATGGATTTTATCCATGAAGTACCATTTCAAGAATTGGATATAAAAGAACTGGAAATTAGAAAAGAAGCAAAAGAAAAAGAAGCCGTGCGATGCCGGGAGTTAAGAGATTATCTATATGAGGATTTCCGTGAAGGAATCATTTCAAAAGAAGATTATAAAGAGCTTCATGACGGGTACACAGAAAAACGGAAAAAAGCCGAGGAAGCAGTCCGAAGCATTGATCAGCAGATCAGTGAAGTCCTGGAATCAAAAAGTGATAAATATCATTGGCTGGATTATTTTGCCGAGCATCAGAATATACAGGAACTTACAAGAACTGTTGCTGTTGAACTGATTGACCAGATATTAGTATATGACAAAAAACATATTGAAGTCAGATTTAATTTTGATGATTGTTATCAATCTTTGTTACGGCAGATACAGTCGGTGGGATGCGATGTCAGCACAGGTATGGACGGAAGAATAGAAATTCAAAAGAGGGAGGTCGTATAAATGGCTCGAAAATCAAGAAAAGTAGATTATGTGAATGTTGGAAATAAAGAAAATTTGGTTACAGAAGCTGAAAACCAGTGTGAAAAAGTTTCACATGCAGCCCTTTATGCAAGGCTTTCCTATGAGAGTGAAAAGAACAGAGAAAGAAATACGATAGAAACGCAGATGGTTCTGCTTCATAATTTCGTAAAAGAACAGAAAGATATCGTGGTTGCAAAGGAATATTATGATATATCTAAAACCGGAACTAATTTTGAGAGAGATGGTTTTAATGAGATGATGCAGGACATCAAAGAGGGAAATATTGACTGTGTTATTGTTAAAGATCTTTCTAGACTTGGAAGAAATTATGTAGAGGCAGGAAGCTATATTGAAAGAGTGTTCCCATTCTTTAATGTGCGTTTTATTTCGGTGAATGATCATTATGATTCGTTCAGAGATGACATAAGCCTGCTGATCAGCATGTCAAACGTGTATAATGAGTTTTATTCCAGAGATTTGGCAAAGAAAATAAGAAGTTCATACCGGACGAGCTGGGCAAATGGCGAATTTCCTTCCGGTCAGATGGCTTATGGTTATGAAAAAGACAAGGATAATCCTCATCAGCTGATTCCAGATCCGGTAGCGGCACCAGTGGTGAAAAAGATATTTCAGTATTTTATTGATGGAATGACTTATGCAGAGATTGCCCGGAAATTAAATGCGGATGAGTATCTCTGCCCGAAAGCCTACAAGCTGGATAAAGCAGGAAAAGCAAATGAAAAGTCAGCGACATGGACATGGAGTGGAGGAACAGTCCACAAAATCCTTGAGAATCAATATTATGCCGGTGATAGTGTGCATAATCAGTTTACCAATGATTCCTGGGCAGCACAGAGACAGAAAATGAATCAGAAAGAAGAATGGATCATTATCAAAAATACCCATGAGGCACTTGTGAGCAGAAAGGATTTTGATGAGGTACAGGAAAAGATTGGTCATATCGTAAAACGGGTTAATGAAGCTCGTAAATCAAATGGCAATAATGTAAGAGACTTCAACTTTTTCAAGCAGAAAATTGTATGTGCAGACTGTGGAAAAACCATGTATTTATATGGGAAAACAAAAGGCAATCATCGTAGGTTTTACTGTGGAAATAATAAGCTCCACGGGAAGTGTACGCCACATTCTATCACTGATTTGGAAGTGAATGATTATGTACTGCGTGTGATACGTGCACATATCAATGTATATGTTGAAAATGTAGATTTGATTCGGCGGTTGAATCAAAGACAGGAAAGCATTAAAAAATATGATGTGTTTAACAGGGAAATCAAGAAATGCCGGAAAGAACTGGAAAAAGTGGCAGTACACCGGGAAAGATTGTTTGAGGATTATGTGTGCCGTATTATTGATGCAGAGCAGTATGAAACATTTTCAAAGCAGGATGCGGAAACAGAAAAAGAGATCCAGAATAACATGGAAATTTTATTAAAGCATCAGGTTGGATATGAAAAAAATTTTCACACAGAGGAAGAATGGGAAACATTGATCAATAAATACCGCAATACGAGAACGCTGACAAAGGAAATGGTCAATGCTTTTGTAGAAAAAATCGAAATACATGAAAGCGGTTCTATTACGGTACGTTTGGTGTATGATGATATGTTGGAAGAATTAAGAAAATATGCAAAAGAACGGGAGGCTGAGTCATGCCAGTAACAGAATGTATCGCTGTTTATATCAGACTTTCGTCGGAGGATAATGATGTAGATGGCAGTATAAAAGCCGAAAGTAACAGTGTCAGTGCACAGAGAATGCTGATAAACGAATTTATCAAAAAACAGGACGAATTTACTAACTGTCCAGTAGTTGAATATGTAGACGATGGGTACAGTGGTACAAACTTTAATCGTCCTGGCTTTCAGAGGATGGTGGAAGATGCAAAAGCAGGACGTATAAAAAGTATTGTTATAAAGGACTTTTCAAGATTTGGAAGAGATTATCTGGAAGTGGGGAATTATCTGGAAAAAATCCTGCCAGTCCTTGGTATTCGAATTATCTCAATTAACGATGGCTTTGACAGTATCAATTCCTCTGGTTTTACTGGAGGAATGAGTGTAGCGTTAAAAAATATGCTGAATGCAATGTACAGCAGAGATTTGTCCAGAAAAGTTCGTTCTGCTATGAAAACACATGCTAAAAACGGTGAATATATGCCGGCTTTTCCCAAATATGGATATATTAAAGATCCAGAAGATAAGCATCATCTGGTTATAGACCCAGAAGCGGCTGAAATAGTGAAACTGATATTCACAATGGCGGCAGATGGGAGAACAAAAGGACAGATAGCAAAACATCTGAACGAAACCCATGTGCTTACATGCCGGGAGTATATGTGCAGAAAAGGTATAAAAATGCACAGAGAAAACGAAAAAGAAAAGAAACTCTGGTCAGTCACAACAATCTCAGATATGCTTAAAAATGAAGTGTATCTTGGAAAAATTATTTGGAATAAAAAGAGAGTGGCAAGAACAGGAAGCAATAAATTGGTTTCCAATGATAAAGAAGAGTGGATTGTTGTAGAAAATGCACATGAACCAATTATATCCGATGAATTATTCCAGAAAGCAAATGAAAAAGCATTTACTAACCAGAAAAGAGTTCTTACAAAAAGAGGAGTAGCCTGCCCTATTTTCTTTTGTCCGACCTGTGGAAGAAGACTTGGTTTTACCAGCAGAGAGACTGGGTATCGCTGTATGCAGGCACATATCAGCGGTCTTAGTGGGTGTGCGGAAAGTAAAATGGACAGGAAAGAAGCAGAAGAAACAGTACTGGATGCAGCCAAAAATATGGCACAACTCATTTCGGAAAATCTTGAGAAAAAGAAAAGTGAATGGCATAAAACAATTTTGAAAGAAGAAAATATCGCAACACTGGAAAGTGAAAAAAAGCGACTCTCGTCAAGAAAAATGAAACTGTATTCTGATTATCGTTCAGAAGTGTTGGACAAGGAAGGGTATATGGAAGAACTGGAAAAAACGACTTCCCGTATTTCAGAAATCACTTTGCAGATAGCAGAATTGGAGAATGAGATTGCAGTAGCGAAGAAAAAATGTGATGAAGCAACAGAAAAAGAAATGGAAGTAAATGAGATTGCAGCATTGCAGGATTTTGACAAAATACAGCTGTCAAAGATTATTGAGAAAGTCTTTATTTATGAACCAGGTCGTATGGAGATAAGCTGGAAGATGGATGACATTTTCTACAAAGAAGAAAAAGCATAAACGGAATAAGATTGTTCGCAGGAGCATCACTGGATGAAAACAGTGGTGCTTTTTGCGAATTAAAAGCAAATTTTTTTTAGACTTATATTGACAAAAGCAGAGATCATGGCACTGGTGGGAGAGACCGGCTGCGGAAAATCCACGACAGCCAGAACGCTTGCAGGAATCTACCGGCCTACAGGCGGGGAAATCTTTTATCAGGGAGAAAGAGTGCCGGATAAAAAGGATCCTTTCAGAATGCGGAAGAAAATGCAGACGGAGAGTTCTAATTTTTTGTCTGACGATGACCTTGTTTCAAGTGCGGCTATATAGAATGATTGCTTCATAACACCACCCTATCTTTAGGAGAAGAAGACCGTGGAATACATTTGGGATCTGCTCGTCAACCTGCATTGGGGGGCTGTGGGCCAGATCATCATGATCGACATCCTTCTTGGCGGCGACAATGCTGTCGTTATCGCCATGGCCTGCCGAAATCTTCCTCATGAACAAC
>OLWV01000820.1_pt1 | contig 8873 bp, 6 predicted proteins | sample 1644161 | NCBI WGS metagenome assembly OLWV01 (sample SAMEA103958163, study PRJEB25191) | human gut metagenome
TTCCGTGAATCCTTAGCTTCTCAAAACATTGCCTACGAAGGAATGATGTACCGTCACGTCATAGAGCATCTGGATGTGGACAAACTTCCATACGAGAAATATGTTTTTGTAGGATTTAATGTGCTGAACAAAGTGGAACATACGTTGTTCACCCAATTGAAAGATGCCGGAAAAGCTGTTTTTTATTGGGATTACGACGAATTTTATATGAAGGAAAACAGACAAGCCGTCACCCATGAAGCCGGAGAGTTTATCCGCCGGAACTTACGCGACTTTCCTTCTCCTTTGTCCGGTGAGTTATTCAAAAATCTCTCGAAACCTAAAGAGGTACACTACATCGCATCTTCCACTGAAAATGCACAAGCCCGTTACCTGCCTCAATGGATACGAAACAATCTGACTACACCGGAAAAGGAAACCGCAGTCGTATTGTGTAACGAAGCATTGCTTCAACCGGTCCTCCATTCATTGCCGGCAGAAGTAAAACATGTCAATATCACCATGGGATTTCCGTTATCGCAAACTCCTGTATATAGTTTCCTCATCACCTTACTGGAGTTGCATACCCACGGATTTAATTTCAAAAGCGGCCGCTACACGTTTCAATCAGTTGTTACACTGTTAAAACACCCCTATACCCGCCAACTCACCGGTCAAGCCGAATTGTTGGAGAAAGAACTGACCCGAAACAACCGTTTCTATCCGTTACCCGGCGAATTGGGCAAAGATGAATTCCTTACCCTGCTTTTCACTCCGCTTTCCGGAAACCTGAATCTGTGCATACGCCTGTCCGAAACTTTGCAGCAAGTGGCAAGCATTTACCAGGCAAACACTTCCGGTACCGAGGACACAGATGCATTCAACCAACTTTATCGGGAATCGCTTTTCAAAGCCTATACCACCATCAACCGGTTCCGCACACTGATAGAAGAAGATGAATTAACCGTACAAAGCGAAACATTCCGGCGATTGCTGGTCAAGGTCTTATCAACGACTAATATTCCATTCCACGGCGAACCGGCCATTGGTATGCAGGTCATGGGGGTATTGGAAACACGTAACCTGGATTTCCGCCACTTGGTATTACTATCGGTCAATGAAGGGCAGCTTCCCAAATCGGGAGGAGACTCTTCCTTTATTCCTTACAACCTGCGCAAAGCTTTCGGAATGACTACTATAGAGCATAAAATTGCCGTATATGCATACTATTTCTATCGTCTGCTGCAACGGGCAGAAAGGATTACCTTAATTTACAATACCAGTTCGGACGGACTGAACCGCGGCGAATGGAGCCGTTTCATGCTGCAATTCCTTATTGAATGGCCTCACCCCATCACACGTCAGTTTCTGGAGGCCGGACAGTCCCCTCAAGGCACCTCGTCTATCACTGTAGAAAAGACCCCGGATGTCATGCGCCGGATGCAAAGCCTGTTTGATGTCCGTGCCAATCCCAAAGCAAAATTTTCTCCATCAGCCTTGAATTATTATCTGGATTGTCCTTTAAAATTTTATTATAGGTATGTAGCCGGCCTCTCCGCCCCCGATGAAGTGAGTGCAGAAATAGATTCCGCCACATTCGGAAGTATTTTCCATTACGCAGCCGAACATATTTATAAAGACCTGACCACTCATGGCAAAGTCATTAATAAGGAAGCATTGGAAACGTTGCTACGCAATGAAGTGAAGCTGCAAGATTATGTGGATACAGCATTCAAGAAATTATTCTTTAATGTTCCGCAAAACGAGAAACCGGAATATAACGGCGTACAACTTATCAACTCTGCCGTTATTGCAAGATATTTAAAACAACTTTTACAAAATGATTTACGTTACGCTCCCTTCACTTTTATTGCATCGGAAATGGAAGTGGATGAACCCATCGACATACAAACACCCAAAGGAGTCATAAAATCACGTATCGGAGGAATTATTGACCGTATGGACAGCAAGGATGGCACACTTCGTATTGTGGACTACAAGACAGGTGGCGATGCAGACACCCCACCCCATGTGGAATCTCTGTTTATTCCAGACAAGAAACGTTCCAACTATGTATTCCAAACGTTCCTGTATGCCGCCATCATGTGCCGCAAGCAACCAACGATGAAGATAGCTCCGGCCCTTCTCTATATTCATCGGGCCGCTACAGAAACCTATTCTCCCGTTATACAAATGGGCGAGTCACGAAAGCCCAAAGAGGCTGTGGAAGATTTCAGTAAATATGAAAAAGAATACCGTGAACGACTTCAAGGATTATTAGAAGAAATATTTAATCCGGAAAAATCATTTACCCAAACAGAAATCATAGAAAAATGTACCTATTGTGATTTCAAGGCACTATGTAAAAGATAGACTATAGTGATTAGTGGTTAATACCTGCGGCATGACAGCGCAGTCCACTAATCACTAACCACTGATCTGCCACACTATTCCAACGCTCTCTGCCTGCAAAAACATCCACAGAATTTATCTTCCACATTCTCTATCGGTGCTTCGAAAATACCATAGACGGAAGACCCAGAGCCACTCATGGCAGCATACACTGCCCCCAAATCATACAATTCATCTTTTATAGCAGCAATCTCAGGGAACTTTTTGAAGACACTATCTTCAAAATCATTCTTCATACTGCTTTTCCATGTTTCTATAGGTTGCTTTACAATTTCTTTCAAAGAAACAGCCGGACGCACAGGCTTTATTTCGGCAAACGCATCCCGGGTGGACACAAAGATATCAGGTTTAATCAAAATTATGTGGTATCCCTTTAATGACAATTCCACAGGCTCGAACAGATTCCCTATTCCGGTAGCGAAAACAGGTTTGTTCCGAATGAAAAAAGCACAGTCTGCCCCTAGTTTTGCAGCATATTCCTCCATCCGTTCCGTGCTGAGTCTCAATGAAAATTTATCATTCAGAAGCTTTATCATACAAGCGGCATCTGATGATCCGCCACCTAGTCCGGCACCCGCCGGTATATGTTTGTACATGTGTATATCTACCGGCAACAGTCCGGGATAGTCTTTTTTTAATAACTTGTAGGCTTTTACTACCAGATTATCTTCGGGTTCACCCTCCAAAGGAGCTCCGCTTATGTGTAAAGTGTATTCTTTGTCATTGTTTTCCCGCCGCGTTACTTCCAGAGCGTCTTGCAGGTTTATCGGATAAAATATGGTTTCCAGATTGTGGTATCCATCCGGGCGCTTTTCTATAATATTAAGTCCCAAATTAATCTTTGCATTAGGAAATGTTATCATATTCTGTTCTTTAAATAGTTATTTTTAGTGTGTTTCGTTAGATTGTTGCCCGTTCTACAAAGATGCACGCCACCTTTTATCCGGACAGAGCGCCAAATATAGAACAAACTTTTCATTTTACCATATAAAAAAACCATTTACTGTCCAGATTGTTCATTTCTCTGTAGATTCAGGTTCATATTTCTTTTATTATTTTTGGGAATGGACGAGTGCCCAACTCAGCAAAAAGTTCTATCTTTGCCCTACTTTAAACAGATGACAATGGCAGAAACGAGAAAAATGACACGTACTCCCAAAACTTCGAAAGCAAAGCCTGTTGACGAATACGGACATTTACAGCCCCAGGCACCTGAGCTGGAGGAAGCTGTATTGGGAGCTTTAATGATAGAAAAAGATGCTTACTCATTAGTAAGTGAGATTCTTCGTCCCGAATCTTTTTATGAACGCCGTCACCAGCTTATTTATTCGGCTATTACCTCATTGGCTTTACGCCAGCAACCTGTCGATATCTTGACTGTGGCCGAACAATTACGCAGCACCGGTGAACTGGAAGATGCAGGCGGTCCTTTTTACATAACACAGCTAAGCGGCAAGGTAGCCTCTTCCGCACACATAGAATATCACGCACGTATCATCGCGCAGAAGTTTCTTGCACGCGAACTGATTACCTTTACCAGCAACATCCAGACAAAGGCTTTCGACGAAACCCAAGACGTGGACGACCTGATGCAGGAAGCGGAAGGAAAACTGTTCGAAATCTCGCAACAGAACATGAAGAAGGATTATACGCAAATCAACCCTGTCATTCAGGAAGCGTATGAGATGCTTCAAAAAGCGGCGGCACGAACGGACGGGCTGAGTGGTCTGGAAAGCGGTTTCCATGCATTGGACAAAATGACCTCGGGCTGGCAAAATTCCGACCTGGTGATTATTGCCGCCCGCCCCGCTATGGGTAAAACGGCTTTTGTGCTTTCCATGGCAAAGAACATGGCGGTAAATGCGAAAATCCCTGTGGCTTTGTTCTCTCTTGAAATGTCCAACGTACAGTTGGTCAACCGTATGATTGTCAACGTGTGCGAAATTCCGGGTGAGAAAATCAAGAGTGGCCAGTTGGCTCCGTATGAATGGGGACAACTGGATTATAAAATAAAAGAATTATACGATGCACCGATGTATGTGGATGACACACCATCCTTGTCCGTCTTTGAATTACGCACCAAAGCACGACGGCTTGTACGCGAGCATGGAGTAAAAATTATTATCATTGACTACCTTCAGTTAATGAATGCCAGCGGAATGTCATTCGGCAGCCGTCAGGAAGAGGTCAGTACCATTTCACGTTCACTGAAGGGGTTAGCCAAAGAACTGAACATCCCCATCATCGCACTGAGCCAGCTGAACCGTGGTGTGGAAAGTCGTGAGGGTATTGACGGAAAACGTCCCCAGCTCAGTGACCTCCGTGAATCCGGAGCTATTGAGCAGGATGCCGATATGGTATGCTTTATCCACCGCCCGGAATACTATAAAATCTACTCGGATGAAAAAGGGAACGACCTGCACGGTATGGCAGAAATCATTATCGCCAAGCACCGTAACGGTGCCGTAGGTGATGTACTGCTGCGTTTCCGTGGCGAATTCGCCCGCTTCCAGAATCCGGACGATGATGTTATCGTGCCTATGCCGGGTGAGGCGCCGGGTATTATCCGTTCCAAAATGAACGGTGGTGGCAACAATGTACCTCCCCCATCTCCTGATGCCGCACCTGCCGACAATAATCCGTTCGGAACCCCTATTCCCGAAGGACCTTTACCGTTCTGACATTTATTTATCCCTCACAGAATTAACACGGATTATTTCCCTCAAAGAAAAATCTGTGTTAATCTGAGTAATCTGTGATGGATAAATAACAGGATAAAAGAAATAATTACTAAATTTGCAGGTCATTTTGAAATACATAAAAAATATCATATATGAATATCTCTTATAATTGGCTGAAAGAATACGTCAACTTCGATTTGACACCGGATGAAGTGGCCGAAGCGCTGACTTCCATCGGTTTGGAAACCGGAGGCGTAGAAGAAGTCCAAACAATTAAAGGTGGTCTGGAAGGTATTGTCATCGGCGAAGTGCTGACTTGCGAACCTCATCCCAATTCAGACCACATGCATGTTACTACTGTGAATTTGGGACAAGGAGAACCGGTACAGATTGTCTGTGGAGCTGCTAACGTAGCTGCCGGACAGAAAGTGGTGGTTGCCACATTGGGCACCAAACTATACGATGGCGAAGAATGTTTTACCATCAAGAAATCAAAGCTCCGCGGAGTTGAATCTATGGGTATGATCTGTGCCGAAGACGAAATCGGTATCGGAAACAGCCACGAAGGTATCATCGTATTGCCGGCGGATGCTGTTCCGGGTACTCCCGCTAAAGATTATTTCAATATCAAAAGCGAATACGTACTGGAAGTGGATATCACCCCGAACCGTGCGGACGCCTGCTCACATTACGGCGTGGCCCGAGATCTGTATGCCTACCTGATTCAAAACGGCAAACAAGCCACTTTAAAACGTCCGTCTGTAGAAGCGTTTAAAGTGGATAACCATGATATGGACATCGCCATTGAAGTAGAGAATACGGAAGCATGTCCGCGTTATGCCGGAGTTTCCATAAAAGGGGTAACTGTAAAAGAGAGTCCCGAATGGCTGCAAAACAAATTACGCCTGATCGGAGTACGTCCTATCAATAATATCGTGGATATCACCAACTACATCCTTCACGCATACGGCCAGCCCCTGCACTGTTTTGATGCAGATAAGATTAAAGGTGGGAAGATTGTAGTGAAGACTGTTGCCGAAGGTACTACATTCGTTACTTTGGACGAAGTGGAACGCAAATTATCCGACAAGGACCTGATGATATGCAACACAGAAGAACCGATGTGCATTGCCGGTGTATTCGGTGGTCTGGATTCGGGAACAACCGAGCAGACAGTAGATGTATTTTTGGAAAGCGCTTATTTCAACCCGACTTGGGTACGTAAAACAGCCCGTCGCCATGGATTGAGTACGGACTCTTCTTTCCGTTTTGAACGTGGTATTGACCCCAACGGAACTATTTATGCATTGAAAGAAGCGGCTTTACTGGTTCAAGAACTGGCAGGAGGTACTATTTCTTCTGAAATTAAAGACAACTACCCTGCCCCGATAGCCGATTTTACAGTAGAGCTGAATTATGAGAAAGTCCACTCACTGATAGGAAAAACCATACCGGTGGAAACCATAAAGAGCATTGTCACCAGTCTTGAAATGAAGATTGTGAACGAAACACCCGGAGGCTTGACTTTACAAGTTCCCCCCTATCGTGTGGATGTGCAACGTGATTGCGATGTAGTAGAAGACATTCTCCGTATCTACGGATATAATAATGTGGAGATTCCTACTACCTTGAAATCCAGCCTGACCACCAAAGGTGAAGTGGATTACTCCCAGAAATTACAAAATCTGATTTCAGAGCAACTGGTAGGTTGTGGTTTCAATGAAATACTGAACAATTCACTGACCGCCGCTTCCTATTACGAAGGATTGGAAACATACAAGAACGAAAATTTGGTTTACTTGATGAACCCATTGAGTAACGATTTGAACGTGATGCGTCAAACTTTATTATTCGGTGGTTTGGAAAGCATCCAGCACAATGCCAATCGCAAGAACGCCGATTTGAAATTCTTTGAATTCGGTAACTGCTATTTTTATAACGCAGAAAAGAAAAAACCGGAAAAAGTGCTTGCGGCTTATGCTGAAGAATATCATTTAGGATTGTGGGTAACCGGCAAACGCGTCAGCAATTCATGGGCCCATCCCGATGAAAACAGCAGTGTTTACGAATTAAAAGCATACGTGCTGAACATCTTTACCCGTTTGGGATTGAATTTCGGCAACGTGGTATTCGGTAACCTGACCAACGATATCTATTCAACAGCCATCAGCGTACACACACGTGGCGGCAAGTTATTGGCCACCTTCGGCATCATCAGCAAGAAGATTCAAAAAGCATTCGATATAGACAATGAGGTATATTATGCAGAAATCAACTGGAAAGAACTGATGAAAGCCATCAAGTCGGCTAAAGTCAACTTTAAAGAACTTTCCAAGTTCCCGGCTGTGAAACGTGACTTGGCTTTGTTGATTGACAAGAACATACAGTTTGCAGAAATCGAAAAAATAGCCTATGAGACTGAAAAGAAACTGCTGAAAGAAGTAGAATTGTTTGATGTTTATGAAGGCAAGAATCTGGAACCGGATAAAAAAAGTTATGCAGTGAGCTTCTTGTTACAGGATGAAAGCGCAACACTGAACGACAAACAGATTGACAAGATCATGTCCAAACTGATTGCTAACCTAGAAAACAAACTAGGTGCAAAACTAAGATAATAATAAAAATAACCATTATAAAACTACAATCCAATGGGAAGAGCATTTGAATATAGAAAAGCTACAAAGCTGAAAAGATGGGGCCACATGGCCAAAACATTTACAAGACTGGGTAAACAAATCGCTATAGCTGTAAAAGCAGGTGGTCCGGAACCCGAAAATAACCCGACCCTACGTGGTGTGATCGCTACTTGTAAGCGTGAAAACATGCCGAAGGATAACATTGAACGCGCCATTAAGAATGCAATGGGTAAAGATACCAGTGACTACAAAGGTATGACTTACGAAGGATATGGTCCTCACGGAGTAGCTGTATTTGTTGATACATTGACAGACAACACTACCCGTACCGTAGCAGATGTGCGTTCAGTATTCAACAAATTCGGTGGAAACTTGGGTACTACCGGTTCCTTAGCTTTCTTGTTCGACCATAAATGTGTATTTACTTTCAAGAAGAAAGAGGGAATGGATATGGAAGAACTGATCCTGGATTTGATTGACTATAATGTAGAGGATGAGTTCGACGAAGATGAAGAAGAAGGAACTATCACCATCTATGGTGATCCGAAGAGCTACGCAGCAATTCAGAAACACTTGGAAGAATGTGGTTTCGAAGAAGTGGGTGGTGATTTCACATATATTCCCAATGACTTAAAAGATGTGACTCCTGAACAACGTGAAACTCTAGACAAGATGGTAGAGCGTCTGGAAGAATTTGATGATGTTCAGACCGTTTATACAAACATGAAACCTGCATCTGAAGAGGAAGAATAAAATGAAAATAACCTATAAGACGCAAGGCACTTGCAGCAGCCACATCGAAGTGGAAGTAGAAGATGACGTTATTCAACAAGTTTTCTTTTGGGGCGGATGCAATGGAAACTTACAAGGTATCAGCCGATTGGTGAAAGGAATGAAAGTGGAAGAGGTCTTACAGAAACTGGAAGGTGTAAGATGCGGAAACCGTTCTACTTCCTGTCCGGATCAATTATGTAAGGCGTTGCGTGAAATGAAACAATAAAAAAGAGGCTGTCTTATCTTGTAATTCAAGTTTGAGACAGCTTCTCTTTTTTTCAATATATTATCTTACTTCCGGATCATTGTTCCGTTTCATTTTCTGTTCTCTTCAAGGCCCTTCAAAGGTTGATGGTCTTTACCTTACCCGGAATGATGGTCAGATGCACCG
>OLWV01000835.1_pt1 | contig 8683 bp, 7 predicted proteins | sample 1644161 | NCBI WGS metagenome assembly OLWV01 (sample SAMEA103958163, study PRJEB25191) | human gut metagenome
TATCGGGGTGCAATGCTTGCACTCTCGACCAGAGATCCATCAAAAGCTGTGCGGGCGTCATGGGAGACGAGCCGATGCGGAGGATGTTTTCGTCCTCCTGCATGGCGTTCTTCGCCCGCGTCACAGAGTCGCGGCAATATTGGATGATGTATCTGGCGTCCTGATACATGGAGCGTCCAGCTTTTGTCAATGTCAGCCCACGGTGACTGCGGTCGAAGAGCTTCACGCCGAGGGATTCTTCTAAAAGATTGATTTGCTTGATGACAGCCGTGGGCGTGATGTAGCTTTCTTCGGCGGCTTTGTTGAAGCTGCCTGCATCCGCCACGCGGAGAAAAGTTTCAAGCTGTGGGTTATACATGAAGCACCTCCTTTATTTTATAGCATTCCAAAATGTTTCAATGCCTCCGTAATGGCTCTTTCCTTTTCCAGTGGGCATTGTGGCTGCCTGGCATCCTCGGATTTCGGTTTATTATAGTTCTCGCGCTCAATAATGCCGTATTTCTGTTTTACCTGTGCGATATAAAGACTACTAACCTTCAATCCGCTGTGTTCCAGAACATAATCCTTGATTTGCTCATAGGTTGCCAGTCCTCTTTTATCCTGCACCATTTCTTCTACATCCACATCAATGTTGATATGTGTCACCGGATTTCTCAGAACTAAGAGGCACACCGTCTCGACAGTTGTTTCAGTTTCCAAGGGAAGTTCTTTCACTTCCTCACCATCAACAGGCACAGGAAAATTGAATACGATCTTCTTTATCCAGCTTCCGTCTTTCCTTTTCTCCGGGAACATCTCAATTCGCTCGATAAAGGCCTTCATAAACTCCTTCTGCTCCGCTTCCGTTGCGGAATGGTAGACTTCATCAAATGCCAGCAACAAGCGATAGATATTGTCTCCGGAAATCTTCTCCTGCTGGATGCTGCGGATCTGACTTTGCAATTCGCCAATCTGAACTTCGATTTCCTCTATGGTGTCATACTGCTCATCATAGCGGCGCTGCAAGTCCAAAATCTTTCTGTCATAGTGGGCATCATTGATGTCCAAGGTATCCATCTGACGCTCCAAGCGGCTTTTCGTTCCAAAGGCTTGCTTTAGCCGCCCTTGTAGGACAGCAATCTGCCGTTCCATATCTTCTGTATCAACTGCTGTTCCGATTTTCGCCTGAATCGCTTCTACAAACCGTGGATTGTTGACCATAGCGGAGATAACCTTCGCCACAAATTTGTTGATTTCCGTCTGCTCGATATTCAGACGGAAACTGCACTCATGCCCGGTAGGTGTTACCGTATTTTTGCAGTAGTAATAATACCGTGTTTTCTTGTCCTTGCTGTGCGCCTTGGCGATATTGCCGTACATACTCTTTCCGCAGCATGGGCATTTCAAGATACCGGACAGGATGTGTGCGTGGTCTGGATTGTTAACCTTTTCCCGCTTAAAAGAATTGATCTTGCGCTTTTCCTGTACCAGATACCAATCCTCTTCGGAAATGATAGCTTCGTGTTGTCCTTCATAAACCGGGAACTCCGACTGCTCAACCACGTGCATCTCGTTTCTTGTACCCTGTTTCTTTTCTGTTCTTCGTCTGCCGTAAGCAATCTTTCCCATATAAACAGGATTGTACAATACATTTTTCACAAAATCTCTTGAAAATCCCGGAATGGTATTATTCTGTCTTAGTTTCTTAGTATAACCATTGCGGTTCAGATATTTTGCAACTCCTGCAACACCCTCATTAGTGTGAATGTAGCGGTCATAAATGACACGAATTACTTCCACTTCATCCTCTGCAATGACAAGGTTTCCATTTTCCAGTTTGTATCCATATGGAGCGAAACCGCCGTTCCATTTGCCCTCACGAGCCTTTTGCTCACGTCCTGCCATTGTCTGTGTGCGGATATTTTCTCGCTCAATCTCTGCCACCGCAGACAGCACAGAGATCATCAGCTTTCCTGCATCCTTGGAGCTGTCAATGCCATCCTCCACGCAGATCAGATTGACACCGAAATCCTGCATGAGTTGCAAAGAATTCAGAACGTCCGCTGCATTTCTGCCAAATCGGGACAGCTTAAAGACCAACACATAAGAAACATCATCTTTGCCGTCCTGGATGTCATTCAGCATCCGTTGAAACTCCTGCCGCCCTTGAATGTTCTTTCCGGAAAAGCCCTCGTCAGAATACTCCCCGGCAACGATCATATCCTCGTATGCCGCATACTTCCGCAGCTTGTCACGCTGGGCATCCAAGCTGTATCCGTCAACCTGCATCGAGGTGGACACTCTTGTATAAAGATAGCATTTAAGTTGTTTCTTTTTCAGAATCTCCACCTCCCTCATTCCTTCCTTTTACCATAAGTCCCTCGTTGCGGATATAATACTCCAAAAGCCACAGCACATAATCCGGTGCATGGCGGTTGTCCAATTCCCATTCAGTCATAGTCCGGTAAGGAATATGGACGAGCTTGCAAAAATCTTTCCGATTCAGTCCTGTGCTTTCACGCAACTTTATAATTCTGTTTTTACAATCCATCCGTCTTTTCTCCACAAAAGCAAAAAAATACACGTTGCGTAATCATTATAGCATAGCCATAGCGAATACGCAACGTGTAAATTGCAAATTTTATGCAGCCTTATCCGTCAGAAGCTGCGCTTGATTACTTTCCTCGGAATGCTCCACTCCCTGCGGTGCGTCCTGTTCCAATTTATTCAAAACCTGATGTCCATATTTCTGGAGCATCTGGCTCATAACATCCACACAGCGGTCAAATGCCGCATTATATTTCGCTTCCTCATAATATTTCTTCAATAGGCGATTCCTCCATCAAAGTTCCATATCCTGTCCACGCTTCCGGGCAGGGTGTTCGTGTTCCTGTGTTTGCTTTCCTCTGATGAGGATAGAATTGATAAAAGCCCGAACCTTTTCGGATGCGATTTCCAGTGCATCCAGAAAGGGTTGGGCTTTCTGTTTGAGTTCCATATATTTTTCGTTTACCGCTTCATACCGCTGCTTCCAGATGGAAACCGTCTTTTCTGCGGAAGCCAGTTTTTCTTTCAGACGCTTGTTGTCAGCATTGGCGATAATGCCATTGACCGCATAGCGTTTGAGTGTGTCGCATTCATCCGGTGTCAGCGTGATATTGTTTCCGAATGTGGCTTTTTTGCCCATTACTTCAATGTCCTGCACTGTCAGCGCAATGGTCTTTGCCGCCTTGGTTTCCTTTTGCAAAGATTCCAGTTTCTTTTTCTGTTTTGCTGTGGCAGCTTTGGCATCCTCCAAATTCTGTTCTGCCTGTGCCACCTGCCCGGTCACAGCTTCCAGCCGCTGCTGTTCTGCCTGCACCTTGAACTGGGTCACAGTCAGATGTTCCTCGGTGCTTCCACGTTCTCCACGCTCCACATCGGTATAACCGGCGTTTCGCATGAAATTGAAAAAGTCATCCTGCAACACACTGTAGGATGACTTCAAAATCTTTTTCCCTTTTGCGTTGAGCATGGGATTTCCGTCCTCGCCAAGCACCGGCTTGGACTCCCATTTCTTACTGCGGCTGACCTGTGTGATGACCTCCTTAACGGTTCCCCGGAGGGCTTCATCCTTGCATCGCTTCGACCAAAGGATCTGCTTTTCCACCACCGGGATATAAACCACATGAAGGTGGTAGTGGTACACATCTTCGCCCAAAGCTTCGGACATTGCTCGGTTGCGCTCATCGGCGTGCATCACAGCGGAGAGGATATACTGCTCACCACCTAAGATCTCCGCAGCAGCTTTGTAGGCATCGGCATAAAACTGTTTCGCAAATTCATAGCCGCCATGATTGTAGAAATAAGCGGAATTCACATCAAATACCAACTCACCGTATTTGACGGCATCCGGTTTCAGACCTCTGGTGGAGATCACGCCGTCTTGTTCCATCTGCTCAAACATTTTTACATAATCGTCCGTGGGTGCTTTGAAATGGACGTTCAGAGAAGTGCGTTCCGGCACGATGTCCTGATTGCTGTAGCTGTCCTTTTCACGCTCATTGTGTTCCTGTACCTTCGCCACATCAGCCGGTGTTTCCAAGTCCTGATTTCTGGCTACGGTACGGTCTATTCCATCATTTCTTGCCATTGGATTTTTCCTTTCTTTGAGATTTGCAACAGCGGAAGGCTGGAGAACGGCACTTTTTCAAAGTGTAATAACCCACTATGACACTTTCATCCATACTGGCTGCAAAGTGCCGTGGGCTCTCCGAGGGCTCTCCCGAGGGGGAATGCGGTCACTGCGGTGACCTCTGCTGACCAAGGCGAAAATGTCTGCGCCTTTTCCCATGGTCAGCCCGTCTGCATGAAGCTGTTCTGTGTCAACTTCCTCTTGCAGCCGGTGTCCACAGACACTTTTTCAAAAGCCTGTGGACATAGAAACAGCCCGAACGAGAGGATGTGTGCTGTTTCTATAACAAGCGTTTCACGCTCTTTTGCTGCGTACATACGTACCAGCAATGGGATTTACTCGACCTGCCGCCATTCCTCCGGAATGTCCTCCGGTACGTACGTACACGGCGAATCTCCGTAAAACCCATTTATATGAGGTCGTGCAATGGCTTCCACTCCCATGAATCCCCAAACCCGCCGTCCAGCAGAGTTGGTGATGTTGTTGCAATGCTCCAGATTGAATTTTCTGGCATTGGCAATCATGGCGTCGCTGAAGCTGCGGGCTTTCAGCGGTGCAAGGGAGTTTTCCTCGCACCACATCCGGTAGATTTCATAGAAATCCTTGGAGCTGATGGACGCATCCGCTTTGCACCGGATATATCCCTCTGATTCCATGAAATCAAAGATATTGTTGTTGTCACGCTTGACCGCTTCCCGATTTTCACGGATGCGGTCACTCTCCGTAAACTTAAAGTTGTTGGCAACAAGCCGCTGCAAGCCTTCAAATGCCCACAGGAAGATACCCTCGGCTTCAGCTTTCATCTTCTCTGCAAGATCAGGATCGTCAGCTCTGTCCACCTGCTTTTCCTTGGTGGTCAGCACAAGCTGTCTGCGATAAAATCCGTCGCTGCGGTCATACAAGGCTTGCAGATCACCGTTGCTGAATGCCAGCAATCGGGCGAACATCCAGCCCTGATAACTCTGCTTGCCTTTACGTTCCAAATCCATCTTGCCTTGTGCTGTCACGATGGATTTTACATAGTTGGTCTGGCGCAGAGCTTCCATCCGCATATCATCATCCACGCACAGGAGAATGTGTTCCAAATCGGCACGGGCGAAGCGGTTTTCAGAAATCTTGCCGATGCTGCCGTCTTTCATATTCGTGCCGAAGATGGTAGACAGTACCGCACCGATTTGAGATTTACCCTCGCCGCCGTTGCCTTTAATCACCATCATGCGCTGCCCCTTGTTGGAGGGAATCAGGCAATAGCCGATAAACTCCTGCAAAGTTGGAATGTCCTCGGCGTAAAGCAACCCATCCAGAAAGTTCAGCCAGATCACCGGCGCAGTAGCATCGGGATTGTAAGCAACCGGCAAACGGCTCCGCACGATAGCCGGTCTGCCCTCGGTAAATGTGCCGTTCAATAGCAGCGTACCGTTGGATAAATGAATCCGATCCTGCTCCGGTGGAAAGTCCGGCACTTGCGCTTCCAGTTTCAGCACTTCCAGAATGTTGGTGATCTTCCGGGGGATATTGTTTACGGCACAGAATTTCAGCTTGTCGTAAATCTCCCCACGCAGAGGAAGATCGTCCGTCACTCGACCATCGGGCGTGAAAAAAGCTCCGTTTGCGAAGATGATCCTGCGCTCTTGCAGAAATTCTTCACAAAACAGAGCTTCGTTGATGTTCTGCCCGTCAAACCACATGGGCAAGTTCATATCAGGCGTTTTCCGGTTCTTCGCCATGGTGCGCCACCTCCTTTTTCTTTTGTGCGGTATACTCTTGCAGAAAAGCAATTTTGCCGTCCTGCATCAGCTTGTCCACCAATGCCACCCGTTCTTCCAGATCACCCACCGTCAGCACATCTGCCATATATTCGATATGGCAGTGCATCTGGCAGGCTTCCACAAAACGGTCATCCAGAGCATCTTCCGGTGTCTTGGGAGCATAGCGCACTTTCCAATCTTCCAACAGATGCAAATAATCCGTCAGCACCCGGAAGCACAGCATTTCATCCTCCCGGAACTGACGGATATAGGGACGCTTCGGCTTGACCATAGCTGCGGCAGTGGGCGGTTTCGGGTCAAGCCCGAAGTCCAAAGCCAGCTTTTGCGCTGCTTCATAACTGCTCAGATTGAACAGCCTTGCCACAAGGTCGATCACATCCCCTTTGGCTCCGCAGCCGAAGCAGAAAAAATAGTCCTCATTCAGCTTCAAGCTCGGATGCCTGTCGTTGTGGAACGGGCAGCAAGCCATGCCGTTGTGGCTCACTTTCAGCCCGTAGTGTTCGGCGGCTTGCTTGACGCTGATTGCCGCCTTGATGGTTTCATAGATTGTCATAGAAAACCCTCCGTTCATAATATTCTGGAAAGCACGAAGCACCCGCCGTGATTGGCAGGTGCTTCGCTCCTTCTATTATGGTTATGACGGATTTTTCAAAAAACAGGCTAATGACAGGACAATCCTGTTTCAAAAAACAGGACAACTTATCTGAGGACGTAGATTTCTTCACATTTACATGATATAATTAGAAAAATGAAAAAACAGGACAGGAGGGCAAGCATGAATCAAGAATTGATGACATTGGATTTCTGGCAGGATACGGTCATATATGAGAGCAAAACATTTCCTGTCGGTACGCTTGCCTGTGATGCACTGAATGTTCCTGTGAATACCATTGCAAAAATAAACGAGCAATGCGAGAAAATCAATCTGCTGCTTGGAATATTAAACGCCGGACAGGATGCTTCTGCACTCTGTCCTATTGCAAAGGAAGCTGCTCTGACGATGCTCGATATTCTCAGTCAAACACCGCCGTTCTCCTATATGAATATCTCAAAGCACAGAGAACGGATTGAAAAAGTCTTTACTGTGGACAATGCGCTGAAATATGTGGAGTTTGCCATAAAAGCCGCAACCAATTCTTTGCAATTTGAAGAAATCCAGAACTTTACCGATGCGATGATGCTCCAACGCTATACCTCAGTTTTCGGGCATCTGGCATACTCCCTTGGGGAATACCAAACGGCCATGCTTGATTTTGCAGAAAAAACAGACGGCAACGAAGCAGACCGCACCGCAGAGGGTTTTGCAAAAATGTTCGGCAGCTATTTCCCGCCGGAGTTTTCCATCACGGAAGGCAATGCCTGGATGTCTACCCTGAACAATTCCGTTCAGTATGTATCCGTCATCCGTCCCGGCGAAAAAGTTGCGAAGCTGGTCAAGCGGATGCACTATGTATCCTTTGTAGGGATGTTCCGGTCTGATCTCTTTGAGGGCCTGTGTGTTGGTCATGCACCAAAGAAATGCAAAATCTGCGGCAAGTGGTTTCTGACCACCAACGCACGGCACACCAAATACTGTGGCGGCTATGCACCGGGGGACAAGCTGCACCGCACCTGTCGGCAGATCGGCAACCTGAAAGGCAGAGAACAACGGGAGCTTGCGGACGATCATCCGGTGAAACAGATTTATGAGAAACGGCTGAACACCATAAACCGCTATGTGAAGCGTGGTACTCTGGACGCTGATCTTGCAGAGGTTATGAAAAAGCTGGCAAAAGATAAGATGCTCCGGGCATTGAGCAATGTAGCCTATGCCAAGGGAGCTTATGAAAAAGAAATGGACCAGGCGGCTTTGAAAAAGGAAGCAAGTGCAAAAATATACAAAGAAAGGGACAAACATGAATAGAAAAGAACTTAGTCAGAATCATTGGAAATACTACTTAATGCTCGAAAAGCGTTTTGTTGAATCAATAGAGTTTGTAGAACTACATGAGGACAATTTTGATGCATTTTCTAACGGATATGCCCTCTTAATTCAAGCCATAGGGGCAGAGTTGGATACTGTATTCAAAGAGTTTTGCGGTTTCAATACAACGGATCGAAAAACGGTTGCAGACTATGCACAGTATATTTTGACCAACACACCGGATATAAAAAATCAAAAAATCAGTGTACAGGAATACGATATCGAAATACAACCGTTTATGAATTGGGATATTACCCAGCCCGCACAGTCGTTGCAATGGTGGGGAGCATTTACAGATGTCAAGCACAACCGCTATGAGCAGTTGAAGCAAGCAAAGCAGGAGAATGTACTAAATATCTTGGGAGCTTTGTATTTGATAGAAATGTTGTACTTGAAGAAAATCACTGATGGGACAGACGAATTTGATGTGTTTGATGAATCTTCCAACTTGTTTAGTTTGAAAAACTGGACTTCTAAGGCTGTGCCGCTGAGCCAAGCTTTTGCCGTGCTAAGTGATATGATGGACGACGAAAATAATACTACTAACAAAAAGTTCGATGCATAATTACTGTCGATATTGATAGAGAAAGAACCGAAAGGAGGTGCGCTATGCTGAGTGATTTTTCATGGGACATGACCGGATACATACCAAAACACGCTGTCAATCCGCACGGTGACGGCATCATTCCTTATGCGGCAGAGCGCATCTTCCAACTGGAACCGGAGCCTCCAGCGGTGGGCAATCTGAACGAATATATCCTGTCTGCCTTGCAGGAAAAGAATTTGATATATTTCTCA
>OLWV01000852.1_pt1 | contig 8538 bp, 7 predicted proteins | sample 1644161 | NCBI WGS metagenome assembly OLWV01 (sample SAMEA103958163, study PRJEB25191) | human gut metagenome
CGCAAAAATCCCTCGCTGCCGGTCACATCATGAGTTTTCAGATACACCCTAAGAAATGGGGGTTAACTATGTCAAGGGAGAATACACCGGAGTTCGGGAAGCTGGCTGCGGGAACGACTGAAGGGCCTGCCGCCTGCGATTCACAGACGGCAAGCCCTTTTGGCGGCTTGATTCTTTGTTGTTCGAAATTTTGCCTGACCTTTTGGGGACGTTTCCCGTGCGCGGCGGCCCGGTTTTTTTCAGTCGCCCATCAGCAGGTCCATGACGTACATTTCGAGCTTTTCGAAGTTCTGCTCCTTGACGCAGGTAGCCTGGAATTCGTAGTCGAATCTCTTGACCTTGGCCAGCAGCTTCTCGAAGATCTTCTTGGAGTTGATCAGATGGCGGTAGCAGTCCTCATCGGGCTGGGTGCGCATGGCCTTGACGTCGAGGCCGACGCATTCAAAGTTGCCGCGGTCGCCGAAGTTGTTCTCGTACAGGACCTTGACCTGGTTGAACGCGTTGCGCAGGTTGTCGACGCCGAACGCCTTGTCCTGGTCGTAGCGGCAGCCGTTCTGGTCGTTCAGATGCACGCCCCACAGCTTGTTGAGCGCCAGCGCGAAGCCCATGTCGTTCGCGGGATCAAGACCGGCGAGGATGGAGTGCGCGGATTCGATGCACAGGCCGACGCGGCTCGGATCGACGGTGTATGCGCCGACGGCCAGCGCGTGACCGGCAGTGCCGCAGATGGAGCGGTCGATGGGCTCATTGGGCTTCGGCTCGACAAGGATGAGCGCGTCGTCGCGGTAGGTCAGGATGTCGTTGAACGCATCGCGCAGCTGAAGGGTCATTTCGACGGGGTTCTTGCCCTCGGCGCAGAGCGTGCCCTCGCGGGCCAGCCACAGCTGGATCTTCTTGGTGCCGAGCGCCTTGGCAATGTCGCAGGAGCGGCGGGCGCGCCACTGGGCAAATTCACGGTCTTCCTTGCGGGAGGCGGTGAAGCCGCCGTCATTCGTGCGCTTGTCGAACCACAGACGCGGCGCGACGAACTCTGCAAACAGGCCGTATTTGTCGAGCATCGCCTTGACGTCCTTCGCGTAGTCGATGATCTGCTTCTCGGTCATGTTGTTCATGTCGGGAACGGCGTCGTCGTCATGGAACTGCATGCCGGCCAGACCGATCTCGGCATACTTCTTCATTTTCTCTTCCAGCGGAACGCTCTTGCGGTGGCCGGGGCCAAAGGTTTCGTTGCCCTCGTGGACGTTCCACGGGCCTGCGGTAAATCTGAATGTTGCCATGTCTGCATCCTCCTGTATCAATTGTCTGGTTTCATACAAATATGTGCTTGAGGGGCGGGCGGCTTTTACCGAAAGCCGCCTCCGGATAGCTCCATCATAGCGGAACAGGCTGTTTGTTCAATGTTAGACTTGCTTTTTTTATCCGACAATCTTGCGATTTTAAATTTTTCGGTAGACTTCCACAAATTCCTTTGCCGCAATTTGTCATGATGCACAAGGACTTTTTTATCCGAAATATCCCCCAGGGGAGCTTGTGCGCGGCGGTCAGACTTCTCATAATAAGCAAAAAAAGTTCGGAGGAACAGACCATGCATATGGCAGACGCACTTTTATCTCCTGCTGTCGCCGTTACGATGTACGCAGCTTCTGCTGCTGCGGCGGGCGTTTCGCTCGTGCAGCTGCGCAGGGAGGAGCTTGCCGCACCGGAGACGGCAAAAAAGAAGCTTCCGACAATGGCGGTCATGTCCGCGCTCGTCTTTGCCGGGCAGATGATCAACTATACCATCCCCGGCACAGGCTCGTCCGGGCATCTGTGCGGCGGTATGCTGCTGTCCGCCATGCTGGGGCCGTGGGCAGGCTTTTTGTCCATGATCGTCATTCTTGCCATTCAGGCGCTGTTCTTTGCTGACGGCGGGCTGCTTGCGCTGGGCGCGAATGTCTGGAACATGGCGTTCTACGGCTGCTTCGTGGGATATTTCCTTATCTACCGGCCCCTGATGCGCGGAAATCTTTCCGCGGGCAAGGCCCGGCTGCGCCTGACGCTTGCGTCGGTGCTCGGCTGCGTTGCAACGCTGCAGCTCGGCGCATTCTCCGTCGTGCTGGAAACGACGCTCTCCGGCATCACGGCGCTGCCGCTCGGCGCGTTCGCGGTGCTCATGCAGCCGATCCATCTGGCGATCGGTCTGGTCGAGGGGCTGATCACGGCGGCGGTGCTGCCGCTGTGCCTCGCGGGTGTGCCGGAATTGTGAATCTTGCATTGCCGGGCTGCATACAGTATAATGGGAGTGTCCGGGAAAAAGAAAGAAATAAGAGGATTCAGAAAGGACTGTGTAATTTATGGATCGTGCAGAATTAAAGGCCCGCGCAAGAGCGCAGCTCGGCGGCGGTATTTTTCAGAATCTCTGGATGATGGGTCTGGCCGTGTGCCTGCTGATCGGCCTGCTGGAGTCGGCTGCCGCCGGGATCATCCCCGGTATCGGCGCGCTGCTCGTGGTCGGCCCGCTGGAATACGGCATGGCATATATCTTCCTCAAGCAGGCGCGTGACCATCAGCCCGTGCAGCTGGGCGATATGTTCCGCGGCTTTCAGGATGATTTCGGCGGAACGTTCCTCATCGGCCTTATGACGTCGCTTTTCACGTTCCTGTGGTCGCTGCTGTTCGTCATCCCCGGCATTGTCAAGGCGTATGCCTATTCTATGGCATACTATATCAAGCTTGATCATCCCGACTACGGCTGGAACGCCTGCATCACCGCAAGCCGTCAGATGATGGACGGCCACAAGTGGGAAAAGTTTGTGCTTGACCTGAGCTTCCTCGGCTGGATCATCGTCGGCTCTTTGTGCCTCGGCGTCGGCACGCTCTGGGTCACGCCGTACATGGAAGCGGCAAACGCGCAGTTCTACGAATACGTCCGCACCTGCCCGTCCGTGGCGGAGGGCTGACCGGCGCTGCGCAATATGGCAAGAACGGGACTCCGCTGCCTGCGGAGCCCCGTTCTTTTTTGCATTTTTATCCGTCAGCCCTTGTATTTCAGCGCCCGGATCGCGTTCAGGACGGCGAGGACCATCACACCGACGTCGGCGAAGATGGCGGCCCACATATTCGCGACGCCGAAGGCGACGAGCGCGAGGCAGCCGAACTTCACGACCAGAGAGAACACAATGTTCTGCCGGACGATGCCGATGCACTTGCGGGAAATTTTGATGGCCTTTGCGATCTGCAGCGGGTCGTCGTCCATGAGGACGATGTCGGCGGCCTCGATGGCTGCATCGGAACCCATCGCGCCCATTGCAATGCCGATGTCCGCCCGCGTGAGGACCGGGGCGTCGTTGATGCCGTCGCCGACGAAGGCCAGCATATCGTTTTTGCCCTTCGCGGCCAGCAGCTTCTCGACCTCCGCGACCTTGTCGCCCGGCAGAAGCTCACTGCGCACCTCGTCGACGCCGAGTTCGGCGGCCACGCTGTCCGCTACGCGCTTCGCATCGCCCGTCAGCATGACGGTCTTCTGGACGCCCGCGCGCTTGAGTTGCTCGATGGCTTCCTTCGAGTGCGGCTTGACGACGTCGGAAATGACGATGTGTCCCGCATACTGCCCGTCAACAGCCATGTGGATGATCGTGCCGGTGCTGTGGCAGTCGCAGTACTGAACGCCCAGCTTTTTCATCAGCTTGCTGTTGCCTGCGGCGACCGCGTGCCCGTCGACCGTGGCGGTGATGCCGTGGCCGCTGAGCTCTTCGATGTCCGTCACGCGGCTGCGGTCAATTTCCTTGCCATAGGCCTTCTGCAGACTCTTGCTGATGGGGTGCGAGGAGGCGCATTCGGCCAGCGCCGCGTATTCCAGCAGCTGCTCCTCCGCCAGCGGGCTGTGGTGGACAGCCGTGACCTCAAACACGCCGCGCGTCAGCGTCCCGGTCTTGTCGAACACGACGACCTTCGCTGCGGACAGGGCCTCCAGATAGTTTGAACCCTTGATCAGCACGCCCTCCCGGCTTGCACCGCCGATGCCCGCGAAGAAGCTCAGGGGAATGCTGATGACCAGCGCGCACGGGCAGCTGACGACGAGGAAGGACAGCGCGCGGTAAACCCAGTCGGTCCAGTTCGCGTCAGCCCCCGCAAGCATCCGGCCCAGCGGGACCAGCACGGCCAGCGCCAGCGCTGCGGCGCACACGGCAGGCGTGTAGACCTTGGCAAAACGGGAAATAAACGTTTCGGAGCGCGACTTGCGGGAGCTTGCGTTCTCGACGAGATCGAGGATCTTCGAAACGGTGGACTCGCCGAACGCCTTTGTCGTGCGGATCTTCAGCACGCCGGACAGATCGATGCAGCCGCTGATGATCTCGTCGCCCGCCTTGACGTCGCGCGGCAGGCTTTCGCCGGTCAGCGCGCTGGTGTTGAGACTGGATGTGCCCTCGACGACCACGCCGTCGAGCGGCACCTTTTCGCCCGGCTGGACGACGATGATGCTGCCGACCGCGACCACGTCCGGGTCGACCTGCGTCAGCTGACCGTCCTGCTCAATGTTCGCGTAGTCCGGGCGGATATCCATCAGTGCGGAGATATTCTTCCGGCTCCTGCCGACGGCGTAGCTCTGGAACAGCTCGCCGATCTGGTAGAACAGCATAACGGCGATGCCCTCGACATAGTCGCCGCTCTTCGTCCAGATGGCGAGGAAGAACGCGCCGAGCGTGGCCAGCGTCATGAGGAAGTTTTCGTCAAACGCGCGTCCGTTGAGAATGCCCTTTCCGGCCTTGCGCAGAATGTCATAGCCGATGACCAGATACGCGGCCACATAGGCAAGCAGCTGCGGGATGCCGGTGATGGGGATAAATTTCAGCGCAATGAGCATCACGGCGGTGATGAGGATGCGCACGAGCATTTTTTTCTGTTTCTTTGTCATAGCAAACACTCCGTTCCGCGCTGCCGGAGCAGCAATTGCAGCTTAAAGCTCGATCTCGCAGTCAGGCTCGACCTTTTTGCAGGCCTTGAGCACGGCCTTCATGGTCTTCTTCTCGTCTGCGCCCTCGGCGAATTCCACGATCATCTTCTGCGTCATGAAATTGACGGTCGCGTTCGCAACGCCCTCGGTCTTCTTCGCGGCTTCCTCCATCAGGTTTGCGCAGTTTGCGCAGTCGACCTCGATCTGGTATGTCTTTTTCATGGTCAGTACCTCCGTTTGAAATTTTGAATTAAACGCTTGCTTAATCATTACATCCGCAGTATACTGAGAAAAACGCCGGAAATCAAGCCCTCCGGGGCGCTTGCTTCCAAACGGGCGAACGGAATGTCCAAAACGGACAAAGGAGATGGGACAAATGCCGGAATTCTCTCTTCCGCACGACCACGGCGCGCACGGACACACGGAGGATCTGTACCGGGAGCTGAAAAACGTGGAGCACTTCGGCGCGGTGTGCGATATCTTCAAACAGCTGAGCGACCCGACCCGCGTGCGCATTTTCTGGCTGCTCAGCCACCGGGAGGAGTGCGTCATCAACATCGCGGCGCTGCTCGATATGTCCAGCCCCGCCGTCTCGCACCATCTGCGTTCACTTACGCAGAGCGGGCTGATCGAAAGCCGCCGGTGCGGCAAGGAGGTCTATTACAAGGCGGGCGACACCATGCAGATCAAGCTCCTGCACGAGATCGTCGAGCAGGTCATGCAGATCGCCTGCCCGGAAAAGGCCGTCGACTATCAGGCCTCGCAGGAGCAGATCATCCGCCATGTCCACGACGAGCTGACGGCCAATCTCGCCGAGCGCGTCACCATTGAGGAGCTGTCGCGGAAGTATCTGATGAACACGACGACGCTCAAGCGCTGCTTCAAGCAGGTCTACGGCGAGACGATCGCCGCACACATGAAAAAGCACCGCATGGAGCAGGCCGCGTCGCTGCTTCTGAAAACGCAGAATGATATTGCCGCCATCGCGCAGGCCGTCGGCTACGAGAGCCAGAGCCGGTTCACGGCCGCGTTCAAGGAGACATACGGCGAGCTGCCGACAGAATACCGCCGGAGGCGGTCATAAAAATCAGAACCGGTCCGCAGGACACGCCTGCGGGCCGGTTGCCTTATTTCTGTATATTTTATACGTACTGCTGGGTGTCGACGTCGACGACGCCTCTGGTGGTGATGCGGAGCTTGGGGATGACGGGCAGGGCCATAAAGCTGAGCGTCATGAACGGGTCGATGCCCCGGCTGACGCCGAGCGTGAAGGCCGCGTCCTTGGCCGCCTCAAGCTGGTCGTTGACCTCGGTCAGCGGACGGTCGGACATGATGCCCGCGATCTCCAGCACGACCGAACCCTTTACCGTTCCGTTTTCGACCACGACGATGCCGCCGTGGTGCTCGACGATGTAATTCGCGGCGAACGCCATATCGGCGGAGTTCGTGCCGACGACGATGATGTTGTGCGAGTCATGCGAAATGCTGGTCGCGACCGCGCCGGATTTCAGGCCGTAGCCCTGAATGTAGCCGAGGCCGATGTGATGCGTGCCCTTGTGGCGCTCGACGACGGCGATCTTCAGAATGTCCTTTTCCAGATCGACGTGGTCGGCATAGCCGTTGTCGGTCGTGATGATCTCGCCCGGGACCATGCCCAGAACGCCTCTCTGGCGCGTGTCGCGGAAATCGTCGGGCGTGAGCGTCGAGACGTGGAAGGTGTCGTGGGCGCGCTTGTCGAGATATTCCTCGATCTTCGGCGCTTCAAAGTCGCGCAGCTCGCCGTTGTTCCAGTACAGAACGCCCTTCTTGAAGACCATTTCGACGTTGAAGTCCTTGAAATTGTCGATCACAGCGAAGTCGGCCAGATAGCCGGGCGCGATCGCGCCGCGGTTATTGAGCAGGAAATAGCGCGAGGCGTGGTGGCAGGCGGCCTTGACGGCAATGATGGGGTCGACGCCGTATTTGTTGATGGCCTCACGGGCGATATAATCAATGTGACCCTTTTCCAGCAGATCGCTCGGATGCTTGTCGTCGGTGCAGAACATACAGCGCTCGGCGTACTGCGGCGTGAGCAGGGGAGCAAGCGCTTCCAGATTGCGCGCGGCGGTGCCCTCGCGGATCATGATGAACTGGCCGCGCTGCAGCTTTGCCAGCGCGTCCTCCATCGTGGCGCATTCGTGGTCGGAATAGACGCCTGCGGCGACGTAGGTGTCGAGATCCTTGCCCTGCAGGCCCGGCGCGTGGCCGTCGATCTTCTTATGGTGCGCCTGCGAGGCGACGATCTTCGAGACGACCTCGGCGTCATTGTGGATCACGCCGTAGGAGTTCATCATCTCGGCCAGACCCTGTACTCTGGGGTAGTCGTAGAACGAGTCGATGGCGCGGTAGTCCAGATTCGCGCCGGATTCGTCCATCGGCGTGGCCGGGACGCAGGACGGCAGCATGAACCGCACGTCAATGGGCAGCCCCTCGGTCGCCTGGAACATATAGTCAATGCCGTCGGTGCCCATGACGTTGGTGATCTCATGGGGGTCGGTGATGACGGTGGTGGTGCCGTGGGGGATGACTGCCCGGGCAAACTCCGCGGGGGAAACCAGACTGGATTCCAGATGGATGTGGGCGTCGATGAAGCCGGGGCAGACGATCTTGCCGGTCATGTCCACTTCGTCCCGGCCTTCGTAGCTGCCGAGGCCCACGATCAGACCCTCCGCCACGGCAATGTCGCCGGTGTCCAGCTCCCCGGAAAACACGTTGACATAGGTGGCGTTTTTCAGAACCAGATCGGCTTTCTCCCGCCCGGCGGCGACATCAATGATGTGCAGCTTTTTTAGAAGCTTGCGGTTGATCTTTCCCGACCAGCTTTCTGTATAACTCATAAACTCTGCCCCTTTCAAATTTTTTGACCAGTATAACACAGACGGGAGAAAATGTAAATTGCCTATTTTGCGGCGGCTGGGATGAATTGAGACTTGCAAAAGAATGTAAAGTTGCTATAATAGAGAAAACGTATGATGGCGGGGTGTGCCTGCCGGAAAGGAGCGCAAATATGTCTCTGCGGGGAAAGCTGGTGGTCTTCTGGATGAAGCACCGACCCAGGCACATTGCTACCACGCAGATGGTTGCACTGATGTTTGCCGCAATCATTCTCCTGGGGGCGCTGCTGCTGACTCTGCCCGCCGCATCCCGGGACGGGGTGTCCTGCGGGCTGCGACCGGCGCTGTTTACGGCCACCTCCGCCACCTGCGTGACGGGCCTTGTGGTATTTGACACCTATACGCAATTCTCCACGTTCGGCCAAGTAGTCATCCTGCTGCTCATCCAAGTGGGCGGGCTGGGGCTGGTAACGCTTACCACATTTTTCAACATTGCCGTCGGGCGTCGGCTGGGCTTCAAAAGCCTTCGCCTTGCCAGCGAGAGCATCAACCTTTCGGACGCCAGCCAGGCCCGGGCGCTGCTGCAGTTCGTTATGAAGGTCGCCTTTGTTTTCGAGGCCATCGGTGCGGCGCTGCTTGCTCTTGTGTTCGTCCCTCAGTTCGGTGCGGATGGTATTTTCATCTCGGTGTTCATTTCCATCTCGTCGTTCTGCAACGCGGGATTCGATATCC